>ENA-OQDL01000220-OQDL01000220.1-human-gut-metagenome-genome-assembly--contig:-NODE-220-length-39084-cov-3.811176_pt1 | contig 39084 bp, 42 predicted proteins | sample MGYA00242782_ERZ504609 | MGnify/ENA primary metagenome ERZ504609 (study PRJEB26092, sample SAMD00036320) | human gut metagenome | host: Homo sapiens | study: EMG produced TPA metagenomics assembly of... | reverse complement strand
CACTCCCACAATCCTACCCGCTATTCGCATATCATGGTGCTTACGCCCCACTTTTATGCTCATATCGGGGCGGGTCTCAAGGTCATTCTACCACCAGTGTGCAAGCACACGTGGTTTCAGACCTTTTTGACCCTGACATCTTAAATTATGAAAAATACGCTTTGCAAATATCTTAAATATCTGAGGTTTTCCTTATATTTGACTCAAATAAACGGTTGAATCCCAGCCAGTCGGTTCCCTTTTTATTCTTGAAAAGCTCAGTCAGTGTCTGGAGCTTCGCATCTGCACTGTCTGCCAGGTTCAGAGCCATTGCCTCTGCCAGTGCCGGTTTCTTTGGTGAACCATATTCCAGCTCGCCATGATGTGCCACGATACAGTGCTTCAGTTCATTTCCTATCTTTTCCGGGAAATCAGGAATCGAGCGGATCGCATCATCGATCATTTCCACACCGATCACAATATGACCGATCAACTGTCCTTCATCTGTATAATCATTATCCGGAAATGCAGACAGCTCTTTTACTTTTCCAATGTCATGGAAAATTGCTGAAGTCAGCAGAAGATCCCGGTTCAGGATGCTGTAATTTGAAGCAAAATATTCACATAAATGAACCACGCCAAGTGTATGCTCAAGCAGACCTCCGGCAAATCCGTGATGAACCGTCTTCGCAGCAGAATGACCTTTGAATTTTGCAATAAATGCTTCATCTTTCACGAAGTAAAATTCCAGTGCCGCTCTCAGATATGGATTGGAAATCTGACGGATATATGCCACCAGTTCCTCGTACATACTGTCCACACTTTTCTCTGTTGTCGGCATATAATCAGCCGGATTATATTCTCCTTCCTGAGCCACCCGGATCTGACGGATGTTCATCTGAAGATTCCCGTTATAATTAATGATATCTCCAAATACTTCGATAAAATCTTTCTCATCATAATCCGCAATTCCCTGTGAATTAGGATCCCATACCTTTCCGTCTAACGTTCCAGTCTTATCCTGAAGGATCAGATTGTCATAAGGCTTTCCATTTCTTGTCTCCGCAGAACGCTTTCCCTTACAAAGGTATACATTCCTGATTGTCTCGCCTTCACATAATCCACTAATATATCTCATTTCTATCCTCTTTCTATTATTTTGATGTCGGGGTCAAAAGCCCCCGACTTTGATGCCTACGGATTGCTCCGTGCTACGCACTCCCACAATCCTACCCAATATTCGCATATCGTGGGATTATCATCCCACTTGCACTATTTTTTATCGCCAACATTCACAGTGAAATCAAGATCCACATATCCGTCAGCACCTTTTCTTTTTCCTTTAACCCGGATCACTGCATCGCTCTTTTCTTCCAGCACAGCCTTCTCATAGCTGCTCATACTGGAAACTGACTCACCGGAAACCTGCCAGATAATATCCCCGCTCTGGATTCCTGCTGCCATTGCCGGAGAATCAGGATCTACTTCAATGACATACAATCCTGACGGCATGCCTTCATTCTGCTGAAGTTCTCCCGTCACAGTCGTTCCGTAAATTCCGATATAAGGCACACTTCCCCCATTCGCCATCAACTGGATCCTGGATTTCAGATCAGAGATTGCATATGCATTCACCGTATGGTCTCCCTTATCTTCCCAGATATCATCCGAAATCATTCCGATTACTTCTCCGTCCATATTGAAAAGGATTCCTGTCGCACCATCTGAACCGGAAATATCTGTTCCGATCACTCCGCATTCGCCATCCCGGAATTTTTGCTGATATTCGGTGGAACTGATAATCCCATAACTGACTCCGTCCTCATATCCTAAGGTATTTCCAAGTGCAATCACTCCGTCCCCCTGAGCTGCAAAATTGGAATTGCCAAGTTCTGCGACATGGATCGCATTCCAGGTTGCATCTGACAGCTCGTTCTTTGCCACACTGAATACTGCAAATCCACTGTTCTTATCTCTGCTTTTGACCGATGCCTTATAACTTGTACCGTCTACAAATTCCACCTGCCATTCTTCCGCATCTTTGCAGACTGACTCGCTGGCAAAGATCAGAAGCTCCTGTCCGTTATCCGCAGTGATCACTCCTGATACAGACGAGGTGATCCCCGTTGCCTCCGCATCCCAGTCTTCTTCCTCCGATGCCGCACTGACAGATACAACTCCCTTTTTTGCTTCCTTTACAGCCTGATACATACTCTTAAGGATCTCTTCATAATTTTCTTTGCTCAATGTCTGATCCACCGGATCATTCTGATTTCCTGCTGCCGCATCTTCCTGCCCTGAAGGAGTATCATCTTCCGGGATCGTCACTGTCTCCGGTTTGCCTTTCAGCCACCTCTGTGCCGCCGGCTTCACCGCAAAAAATCCCAGGCTCGCAACTCCTCCGAAAATCAGCCCGTACAGAGCGATCCTGACAAACTGCTGGATCAGCATCTTCCGGCTGATCTTTTTGGGCTTTATCGTCTCCTGCAGGAATGAATAAGATTCCTCTTCTTCCTGAGGCTTCTCCTGCTCTTTTTCATCTAACATAGGCACTGTCTCCCATACGAAAAAAGTCTTTCGTTTTCTAGTATAACTGATTTATTCTCATTGTTCAATATCGGATAAAAGCCTTTTCTTTACGCAAAGAATGGGGTACAATAGGACAGAGTTAATCCTAAAAAATATCAAGGTGGAATTATGAACCAGAAGACTTTATTTAAATTAGAATATGATAAGATCATTGCCCTGTTGGAGAAGGAGGCAACTTCTTTCCGCGGAGGGCAGCTCTGCCGCCGGTTAAAGCCGATGACAGATATCAATAAAATTAATACATTTCAGGAACAGACTGCGGCAGCGTTCACCAGGATTGTACAAAAGGGACGCATTTCTTTCGGTGATGCTGCTCCGGTCGAAGAGTCCATGAAACGGCTGGAAGTCGGTGGTGCTTTAAGTATTTCCGAGCTGCTCCGCATCAGCCGTCTTCTCGGAAATGCTGCCCGGGTAAAGGCTTATGGCAGACATGATACACAGGAAGAATCCTGTGACTGTCTGGATGCTTTTTTTGAACAGCTTGAACCGCTTACCCCTCTGGCAAATGAGATTGAGCGGTGTATCCCCGGGGAAGATGAAGTCAGTGATGATGCAAGCTCCACATTAAAGCATATCCGACGCAGTATTAATGGGATCAATGAGCGGGTACATGCAACTCTGACCAGTCTTGTAAATGGTTCTCTGCGGACTTATTTACAGGATCCGATCATCACCATGCGGGGTGACCGCTACTGCATCCCGGTCAAGGCTGAATACCGTGGACAGGTCCAGGGACTGATCCATGACCAGTCTTCTACCGGTTCTACGCTTTTTATTGAACCTATGGCTGTCGTGAAACTGAATAATGACCTGAAGGAACTTTATGCCAGAGAACAGGAAGAAATCCAGATCGTTCTTGCCGGTCTGAGTGAAGAAGCCGCCCAGTATATTGAAGAAATCCGGGCGGATTACCGTGCTTTGACCGATCTCGACTTTATTTTTGCAAGAGGTGCATTGGCTCTGTCCATGAAAGCCAGCCGTCCGGTTTTTCAACGAAGAAAATAAAATCCATATCCGTGAGGGACGTCACCCGTTGCTGGATCCTAAGACGGTCGTTCCGATCACGGTCACTCTCGGAGAAGAGTTTGATCTGCTGATCGTGACCGGTCCAAATACCGGTGGTAAGACCGTTTCCCTGAAGACAGTCGGACTTTTCTGTCTCATGGGGCAGGCAGGGCTGCATATACCCTGCCGGTGACCGCTCGCAGCTTGCAGGTTTTTCATCAGATCTATGCGGATATCGGAGACGAACAGAGTATTGAGCAGAGTCTGAGTACTTTTCTTCCCATATGACGAACATTGTATCGTTTCTTAAGAAAGTAGATTCACATTCTCTGGTCTTATTTGATGAGTTATGTGCAGGAACAGACCCGACAGAGGGAGCGGCACTGGCGATCGCCATTCTTTCCCATCTCCATTCACAGGGAATCTGCACCATGGCGACGACTCATTACAGTGAGCTGAAAGTCTATGCACTTTCCACTCCGGGAGTAGAGAATGCATGCTGTGAATTTGATGTCCAGAGTTTACGCCCGACTTACCGGCTTCTGATCGGTATCCCCCGGCAAAAGTAATGCCTTTGCTATTTCCGGGAAACTCGGACTGCCCGATTATATTATTGATGACGCAAGAGAGCGTCTGACGGAACAGGATATTTCTTTTGAGGATCTTCTCACCGATCTGGAGACAAGTAAACGTACGATTGAAAAGGAGCGGGAAGAGATTTCTGCTCTCCGCAAAGAGGCTGAAGAATTAAAATCGCAGGCAAAAGAGCGGCAGGAAAAGCTGGACGAACAGCGTGACCGGATCCTGCGTGAGGCAAATGAAAAGGCAAATGCCATCCTCCGGGATGCAAAGGAAGTCGCAGATGAGACGATCCGCAAATTCCATAAATTCGGTAAGGAAAATATTTCTGCGGCAGAGATGGAAAAAGAACGGGAACGGATCCGTAAGAAAGTCAATGATACTGCCGCTGCTTCTTCACTGAAGTCAAAAAAACCGAAAAAAGAACATAAGCCTTCCGACTTTAAACTGGGAGAATCTGTCAAGGTTCTGAGCATGAACCTGACCGGAACTGTCAGCTCCCTGCCGGATGCTCGTGGAAATCTGACAGTTCAGATGGGAATCCTTCGTTCCCAGGTCAATATTTCAGACCTTGAGATCATTGAAGAACCATCTCCATATGGTGCAAAGAAAATGAACCGCACTTCCAAAGGGAAGATCAAAATTGGAAAATCTCTCTCTGTCCGCCCGGAGATCAATCTGCTTGGACGAACTGTAGATGAAGCGGTTGCAGAACTGGACAAATACCTCGATGATGCACTGCTCGCCCATTTATACACGGTCCGTGTTGTCCACGGAAAAGGAACCGGGGCATTGCGTAAAGGAATCCATGAATATCTGCGTCGGCAGAAGCACGTAAAATCTTATCACCTCGCTGAATTTGGAGAGGGCGATGCAGGTGTTACGATCGTAGAACTCGGATAATAAGCCTGATAAATAAAAAGGAGGATCTTTCATGATAGGGAAACAAAAAATTCTCATCGTTGATGATGATGAAAATATTGCAGAGCTGATCTCGCTCTATCTGACAAAAGAATGCTTTGATACAAAAATGGTTTACAACGGCGAAGATGCACTGGCTGCTTTTGATACTTATCAGCCGAATCTTATTTTGCTTGACCTGATGCTTCCCGGCATCGACGGATATCAGGTCTGTCGTGAGATCCGTGCCAAATCCGTAACCCCGATCATTATGCTCTCTGCCAAAAGTGAGGTATTTGACAAGGTACTTGGCCTGGAGCTTGGTGCGGATGATTATATTATGAAGCCTTTTGACGCAAAAGAAATGGTTGCCCGTGTGCGTGCCGTACTCCGCCGCTATCAGGTCGGCAGACAGGCTGAACCCGCCCGGGAAAAGACCAAATGCGTTGAATATGAAGGACTGACGATCAATCTGACCAATTATTCTGTTCTCTGTGACGGGAAAAATGTAGAAATGCCTCCAAAAGAACTGGAGCTTTTATACTGCCTTGCCGCTTCACCGAATCAGGTCTTCACCCGTGAGCAGCTTCTTGACCGCATCTGGGGATATGAGTACATCGGTGATACAAGAACCGTTGACGTTCATATCAAGAGACTTCGTGAAAAGATCAAGGATCATCCTCACTGGAGTCTGAGTACCGTGTGGGGAATCGGCTACAAATTTGAAACGAAATAATTTTTTTACAACAGATGATATCCGGGGGAACATCATGAAAAGTATTTTGCACTTAAAATTTATCGTCCTATATATTATTTTTGGTTTTTTGTGCGTTTTTACAACCGCTGCACTGACAAATGAGCTGATCATGGACGGACTGGAAGAAGATATTTCCGAGTCTCTTTACAGGGAAGCAACTCTGATCTCCAATAATTATCTGCCTTCCTATTTTTCAGAAGACTCTTCTATCTGGGCAGTCCAGTCCCAGCTCATTGCCATGCGGCTGTACTTAAATTCTTCTCTTTGGTTCGTCGCACCGGATGGAAGTCTAATTACCTCTTCCAATATCGGAGGTACGACTGCCCCCCGTACGATTGAAAATTTTGATCCGGCCGAAATCGGGAACAGCCAGTACATTACCGGAACTTACCACGATTACTTTGACGAGGATTTTATTACTGTCATGGCTCCGGTCACTCAAGGATTCTCAACAAAGGGATATCTGCTGATCCATCATCCGGTTTCTGACATCCAAAAGCAATGTTCGCTTCTGATGCGTCCGGTTTACATTACTCTGGCAGTGATCTTCGGACTGTCTTTCATCTTCCTGCTGGGATTCCACTTCTTTGTCTACCGCCCGCTGCGGCAGATCACAGAGGCCGCCAAGCAGTACGCCATGGGGAACCTGGATTATGCGATCCCGGTTCATTCTCATGATGAAATGGGATATCTTTCTGCCTCCCTGAACTTCATGTCTGTGCAGTTAAAAGACATGGATGATTATCAGAAAAAGATCGTAGCAAATGTTTCCCATGATTTCCGCTCACCGCTGACCTCCATCAAAGGTTATGTGCAGGCAATGACCGACGGAACAATCCCACCGGAATTACATGAAAAATACCTGAAGATCATCCTGTTCGAGGTGGAACGACTGACCGACCTTACTACCGACCTGCTCACTCTCAACGAATTTGATACCAAAGAGCTGCTTTTAGACAAAACCACCTTTGATATTCAGGAAGTGATCAAGAATACAGCCCTCTCTTTCGAGGGAGTCTGCACACCGAAGCACATTTCCATTCAGTTGCTGCTGCTTCCTGATGCGGTTTTTGTCTGTGCAGATAAGCGGAAAATCCAGCAGGTTCTTTACAACTTGATTGATAACGCAATCAAATTCAGCGAAAATGAATCTTCTGTTTTTGTGGAAGTATCAGGAAAAAATGATAAGATTTTTGTCTCTGTAAAAGATCAGGGAATCGGTATTCCGAAAAAAGAACTGAATAAAATCTGGGAACGTTTCTATAAATCTGATCTGTCCCGTGGAAAGGATAAGAAGGGAACCGGACTGGGGCTTGCTATTGTCAAGGAAGTGATCCAGGCTCACGATGAGCATATCAATGTCATCAGCACCGAAGGAGTCGGTACGGAATTTATCTTTTCTCTGAGCAAAGCCAGTCAGGATTAGGAGGAAAACTGATAAGAAAACCGGGATGACGATCTTTCAAGATTCTCTCATCCCGGGTATTTTTTTCTGTTGCTTTTTGCTGTAATACTTTTCCTGTCTGTAAACTGCTCTCTGGATTTTATTTGTAAACCAGCGGTTTAATATTGGCATCATCCATATTCTCTGCCGTCACCCATACATACCCCGTATTCACTTCCGCTTCATTTCCAATCTCAAGAACTGTACGGGCAGATGCGATCACTGCCGCATATCCCATTCCAAATGGATTCTGTACAACCAGTCCATCCAGTTCTCCGTCCTCCAGTGCTTTCACCTGTTCTTTTCCTGCATCAAATCCTACAATCTGAATTTCATCGGAATTGTCCAGTTCATCCAGCACCTGAATCCCCAACTGGGTAGAAGTTTCATTCAATGCAAAGATCCCTTTCAGTTCCGGATGCTTTTTCAGGTAATACGCAACCGCCTCTTCGTTACTCATTTTGTCGGCTGCCGACTTTACTTCCTCAAACTTTTCCGCTACAGTCGGTGCGGTTGCTCCGTCCTTCGTTGCTGTATCTGTTCCTCCGGCTGCCGTTCCGTCATCGCCATTTGCAGAAGTTTCTGCTGTATCTGTACCACTTCCATTTGCAGTGCCTGTCGTCTGAGCTGCATCATCCATCTTTTCTCCTGCTTCTGCTGCAGCCAGATCTTCTGCAGACATCCCAAGCTGCTCTGCCGCTGCTTTCCGCTTTAACTGATCCAGTTCATCTACATAGATCGTCTCTACTACGGATACATCAGGATGATTTGCCTTAATCTCCTCTTTTACACCGGCTTCTCTTTCTTTTCCATTCTCCGATACAGAATCATTAAGCAGAAGGGCAATTTCCCCACTGTCACCGATAGCCTCACATAATTTCTTCACACCCGTCTTTGCGGCTTCTTTATTATCTGTCCGGCAGATACACTGGATTCCCTGATAACTGTTTCCTGAATCAAACGCTACGATCGGAATCCCGTTCGCAGTCGCAAGATCAAACTGAACCTCCGAAGCACTCTCATCAATACTGGATACCGCAATCACATCGGGATATCTTGCAAGCTCTTCATCTAAAATGTTGACCATCTCATCAATATTATCATTCTCATCCGGGGCATTGTATACCACCTTGATCTTATCATCTCCGCTGTATCCAAGACTCTCATTAAGATCCTCGGCTGCCTGCTCCACACCTTTCTTTACTTCATCCCAGTAAGGTGTCCCTCCGGCTCTTCCGATCACGGAAATATAAGTTCCCGGCTCTAAATCCAGCCCCTCTACATCTGCATATGCCGAAGGTGAAATGGCATCCAGATTCGCCTGCCATGCCGGAACTTCTGTCTTATCCCCGGTATAAATACTCTCTGTTTTTTTTGAATTGCCACAGGCACTCAATATCATTGCGGAACAAAGAACCGCACTGATCATAGCCACATAACGTCTTTTCATCATATTCCTCCGCTTTACATACTTTCCTTATCCTGTTCAGGCTCTCAATCCACTATGATACACGAAACTCCGCAAAAAGGAAGTAGTTTTTTCTTAAAAAATGATGAAATCTTCTTTTAACCTGCATTTTTCATCCTCTGACCACTCGTTTTGCATTAAATTTCTGCCATTTTTCTTCTCCTTTTCTGTCGCTTTCTTGTATAAAAGCCTGATTTATGTTAAAATGTTGATGTTTATTGTATAATCTGTAACCGCTGAGTTACCAGTCCTTATATACTGCATTCAGACTGTTACATATAAAAAGAAAGGAATGAATCAAATGACAACAGCACATCTCTGCATCACGCTCGCGATCCTCGTCTATTTAGGATGTATGCTTTATGTGGGCTATCGTTGCTCCAAGAACAACAACGACTCCGCAGATTTCTATCTGGGAGGCAGAAAATTAGGTCCTCTTGTTACCGCCATGAGTGCCGAAGCTTCTGACATGAGCAGTTGGCTTCTGATGGGACTTCCGGGACTTGCTTATCTGACCGGAGTTGCCGATGCCGGCTGGACAGCCATCGGACTTGCCATCGGTACTTATCTGAACTGGAGGATCGTAGCAAAAAGAATCCGCCGCTATACTCATGTAGCAGGAAATTCTATTACCCTTCCATCCTTTTTCAGCAACCGCTACCGTGATGAGAAAAAAATTCTCCAGTCGATCGGTGCTATTTTCATCGTAATCTTTTTTATCCCGTATACCGCTTCCGGTTTTGCCGCCTGCGGAAAGCTTTTTTCCAGCATGTTCGGGATCAATTATCAGGTTGCCATGGTCATCAGTGCATTGATCATCGTCGGCTATACAACACTGGGCGGATTCCTTGCCGCATCCACCACAGATTTTATCCAGAGCATCATTATGTCGATCGCACTGGTTATTGTATTTATCTTTGGTATTAATGTAGCCGGAGGCGTGTCTGCCGTTGTTGAGAATGCTCAGTCTCTCCCGGGATATCTTACAATGCACACGACTTACGATCCGGTTTCAGGAACAGAACAGCCTTATCCGATTATCAGTATCGTATCCATGATTGCATGGGGACTTGGATATTTCGGCATGCCACATATCCTGCTCCGCTTTATGGCCATTGAAGATGAAGAGAAATTAAAGCTGTCCAGAAGAGTTGCAACCGGATGGGTTGTCATTTCTCTTGCAGTTGCAGTGTTGATCGGTATCATCGGACTTGCCATGACAGCAGCCGGTGAACTGATTCCACTGGAGGGTTCTGCTTCAGAGACGATCATTGTTAAGATTGCTGACCTGATGAGCCAGCATGGTGTGCTTCCGGCACTTCTTGCGGGAACGATCCTCGCAGGTATCCTTGCCTCCACCATGTCAACGGCTGATTCACAGTTACTTGCTGCTTCTTCCTCCGTTTCTTCAGACCTTTTGGGAGATTTTCTGAAGAAAAAGACAGGAAAGAAAGGGTCGATGTTTGCGGATCGTATTACCCTGCTTATCATTGCACTGATTGCAGTCTTCCTTGCAAGAGATCCGAACAGTTCTGTTTTCAATATCGTATCTTTTGCATGGGCCGGCTTCGGTGCTGTATTCGGACCGGTTGTCCTCTTTGCATTGTTCTGGAAACGTTCTAACTGGCAGGGAGCTTTAGCCGGAATGATTTCCGGCGGAGCAATGGTCTTCATTTGGAAATACCTGGTACGCCCGCTCGGTGGTGCGTGGGATATCTACGAACTGCTTCCGGCATTCCTTGTATCCTGTGCAGCGATCGTCCTTGTAAGCCTGCTTACAAAGGCCCCGTCCAAAGAGATCGTGGAGGAATTTGAAAGCGTATAATCCCTTTAAAATACGGGGAAAAAGACAGTCATGACTAACTCGTATCTGCCCGGAAGGTATTCGATTAAATACAGTTTCAACCCTTGTATATTTTAGATTCTTGTATTAGAATGTAGATAACGAAACGGAAGTTGTCCGTTTTGAAATCAAAAAAGGAGGATACATACCCATGGCACGTGTAATTAGTGATGAATGTGTAAAGTGTGGTACTTGCGAAGCTGAATGTCCGGTAAGTGCAATTTCTGAAGGCGAAGATACATATGTTGTTGATGCTGATTCCTGCATCGATTGTGGAGCATGTGAGGCTGCCTGTCCAGTAGGTGCTATCTCCGAGGCTTAAGATTACAGACGCAACGTGATCACAGAGCAAAAAAGTCCTGCCCGGCTGATGAAGTTCAGCCGCTGCAGGACTTTTTCTTTTCTGAAACAAACGGACATTCACTGCATAAAATATAGAAACAATGAAGTATCTGCAATTCCGGAGGCTGCAACTCTGGAAACTGCGAATCCGGTTGTAATTCCCGTGATATATGCCACAATTTGACGAACGATTAGCCGGCATTCCCGGAACAGCTTATGCTATAATAAAGCAAGAATTACAGTTCACCCCTTAAAGGTGAACTGTAATATGCCATGTCAGATAGGAGGTATAGATATCCATGGGGGAAGTCAGATTTATGATTTCCGAAGCCGCAAAAAAAGTGCATGTCGAATCTCATGTTCTACGCTACTGGGAAGAAGAGCTTGGACTTTCGATCGGCAGAACGGAAATGGGACATCGATATTATACCGAAGATGACATACAGCTTTTCTGCTGTATCAAAAGACTAAAAGATGAAGGAATGCTTCTGAGAGACCTGAAGCTGCTTATTCCTCAATTAAATGAGACCCGGAACCGGCTGCGTCAGGCGGACAAGGTCTCTGAAAAAACAACCGCAAAGTCCGCTGTAAAAGCACTTGCAGGTGCAGCCACAAAAACAGACATAAAGACTGTCGCAGATGCAGCTGCAAAGCCAGTCACAAATGCAGCCGCTCCTGCCGGAACGAATCCTGTTCCCACACCGGACTCTGTTGAAAAATCTTCAGCCGCCCTGCCATCGGCTGCCGTTACCCCTGATGAAATCATTACCCGGACGCAACTGGAACAGGTAAGATCTCTTCTCGGCGACGTGCTTTCCGAGGTAGTCACAGACAATAATTCCACGCTCACCGATCAAATCAGTAAGACAGTAACTTCTGATATACTCCGGGAAATGGACGACCTCTTTCAGGCAAAAGAGCGACGGGAAGAAGAACATTTCCGTAAGCTGGATTCTCTCATCCGTCAACAACAGGCAAATCGACGGGAATCTGCAAAAGGGAACGCAGTTATCAGGCTTAAGAAAATTTTTACCTGACCGGCAGATGCAAAGGGACTGCCGTATCTGAACTTTCACTTCATACGGCAGTCCCTTCTTTGTCTGATCTTCTGATGATCTTCTGATTTACAGGCAGATCCTGAACTTCTGGTCTGAATTTTCATCTTAATTCTGATCTTAAGATTTTAAATTTCTCAGGAGTCCCTCTCCTGTCTTCTTTCTTCATTTCCAAATCTCGTATACTGCGGCATCCATGCAAGACGCACTGTTCCGATCGGGCCGTTTCTCTGCTTCGCAATAATGATCTCCGCAATATTTTTATCTTCTGTATCCGGATTGTAGTAATCATCACGGTAAATGAACATACATACATCGGCATCCTGCTCGATTGCTCCTGACTCACGCAGGTCAGAAAGCATCGGACGCTTATCCGTTCTCTGCTCTACCGCACGGCTCAACTGGGACAGTGCAATGACCGGCACGTTCAACTCCCTTGCCAGCCCTTTCAAAGAACGCGAAATCTCCGAAATCTCCTGCTGACGGCTTTCATTTCTGCGGCTGTTACTTCCACTCATCAACTGTAAGTAGTCAATGATAACCAGATCAAGTCCCATTTCCAGCTTATATTTTCTGCATTTGGATCGCATCTCAGAAATAGTGATACCTGACGTATCATCAATGATCATCCGGGAAGATCCAATCGTTCCTGCTCCTTCGATCAGCTTCTCCCAGTCCGTATCTGACAGATTACCGGTTCTTAAAATCTGTGCATCCACATGAGATTCCAGTGAAAACAGACGGTTTACCAACTGCTCCTTTGACATCTCAAGACTGAAGATCGCCACTGCGAGATTCTGACGGAATGCCACATGCTGTGCGATATTCAAAACAAAGGCCGTCTTTCCCATAGAAGGACGGGCTGCGATCAGGACAAGGTCTGATCTCTGTAAACCGGAAAGCTTATAATCAAGGTCAATGAATCCTGTCGGGATTCCCGTAACCGTTCCCTTTGTCTTTGATGCCCGCTCAATGACATCCAAGGCATTCAGAACAACCTGCCGGATTGGAACATACTCTTCTGAATTTCCTGTCTCCGCAAGCTCAAAAACCTTCTTCTGTGCATCTTCCAGAATCTCATCCAATGGTTTATTCTGCTGATAACACGTATTTGCGGTCTCCTCATTCACTTTAATGAGCCTCCGCATCACGGATTTTTCCCGGACGATCTTTGCATAGGTATCTGCATTGGCGGATGTCTGTGCCTGCATGAGAAGATCTCTCGCAAATTCCATATTGCTGATCTCCGGTGGAACATCTTTTTCCTTCAGATAATCCTGAAGCGTGATCAGATCTACCGGCTTTCCCTGCTGAAACATTTCCACAATACAGTCAAATAAAATCCCATATGCAGTCTGATAAAAATCCTCTCCGGTTATAATTTCGGAGGCCATCGAAATAGCCTCCTTATTCATCAGCATCGCTCCCAGCACTGCCTGCTCCGCCTCCGCACTGTGCGGAGGAATCCGTTTCATTGCTGCTTCCATATCCATAAAGAATACCCTCTTATGCTTCTTCCTTTACAACGACTTTCAGTTCTGCTGTCACTTCCGGGTGCAGTTTCACTGATACCATATGCGTTCCCAGTGTCTTGATTCCCTCTTTGATCTGGATCTTTTTCTTATCTACAGAAAGATTCATCTGCGTCTTCACAGCTTCTGCAATTTCCTTGCTGGATACTGAACCGAACGTTCTTCCGCCTTCTCCGACTTTAATCGACAGCTCAACCTTTCCTGCTCCAAGTTCTGCTGCCAGTTCTTTTGCAGCCTCCAGGTTCTCCTCGGCAACTTTCTTTTCATTATTCTTCTGCAGCTTCAGGTCATTTAAATTCTTTCCCGTCGCCTCCAGACCGACTTTCTTCGGAAGAATGAAATTTCTTGCATATCCATCATTTACGTTTACGATCTCACCCTTTTTTCCAAGGGATTTTACATCTTTCAACAAAATTACTTTCATCTTATATATCTCCTTCTTCTATCATTTTATCAATCGTTTCTTTGAGTGCATTAACCGCCTCTTCAATATTTGTATGGTCAAACTGTGCTCCTGCGGAATTGATATGACCACCGCCACCCAGCTTCTCTGCAATGATCTGCACATTCACCTCGTCAATCGATCTGGCACTCATATAGATTTTGCCCTCATACACCGTCAGCACAAAAGAGGCTTTGATCCCGCTGATATCCAGCAACTCATTGGCTGTCTGTGCCGCAAGTACCGTCGGACTGTCAATGTCACCCGGACACTGGGCAATGGCATACTCTTCCCGGTAGACCTCTGCCCGACGCATCGCCTCTGCTTTCGCCCTGTAAGACTCCATATCATCTCGGAACATCTTACGAACACGGGTAATATCTGCTCCGCATCTCCTTAAGAATGCAGCCGCTTCAAAGGTACGCACACCGGTACGGTTCATAAAGTTTCTCGTATCGATCATAATTCCCGCATACAGACAATCCGCCTCAACCGACGGGATTTTGATATCGTCTACAATATACTGCAATACCTCTGCAACCATCTCACAGGCAGAAGAGGAATACGGCTCGATATAAGACAGTACCGCATTGTCAATGATCATGCTGCCCTGACGGTGATGATCCAGTACTGCGATCATACGGGATCGACGCAAAAGTTCAGGACACTCTGTCATCTGCGGCTTGTTCGTATCCACAACAATGATCATTGTATTGTCATTTACATAATCCAGAGCCTGGTCTGATGTCAGGAAAATATCATCTTCATATGCCGGACTCTCTGCAATCTCATCATAGAGCGGTCTTACCGATCCTGTCACTTCATTGATGACAATATGTGCCTTCTTCTCCAGACTTACCGCTGCTCTGTAGATTCCCATACATGCACCAAATGAATCCGGGTCTGCAATCTTATGTCCCATGACAATGACCTGATCTTTCGTCACGATAAACTCTCTGAGTGCCTCAGCCTTTACACGGGCTTTCACACGGGTATTCTTTGCTGTCTGCTCTTTCTTACCTCCAAAGTAAGTAATTCCATTACAGTCTTTAATCACAGCCTGGTCTCCGCCTCTTGCAAGTGCCAGGTCGATCGCCACACGAGCATACTGATAACTCAGTGCATAAGTTGCAGTATTCAGCCCCAGTCCGATACTCAGTGTCGCTGACCTTGCATTTCCGATATTGACCTGCTTCACTTCCTCCAGAAGTGAGAACTTATCCTCTTTGATCTTCTTATAACCGGATTTACGCAGTACAACAAAATACTTGTCCTTCTCCAGCTTCTTGACGATTCCATCCACTTCACCGATATATTTATTGATCTTCCGGTCGATCAGTGCAACAAGAAGTGACTGCCTTACTTCTTCGACACTTTCCATCACTTCATCGTAGTTATCAATATAAATCAGTCCTGCGATCATCCGCTGCTCTTCATTTTCACGGATATAGGAATTTAACTCCGTAACATCCCTCATGGAAACCGCCACGAAATATTCCTGTTCTTCCGGAATCTGAAGCAGTTCTTCCTTTTTACTAAAGCCCTGCAAGGATACCCTTCGCAGTTCTACCTGGTAATCCCGCTCCCGGTAAGTCACTTCCATCTCTACATGTTCCATATCATCTTTCGGGAACACTCCCGGATGCAGATCCGGTATCAGGCGATTCAGATATTTTTCTTTCTTCTGCCCTTCCATCAACTCTTTAAAGCAATCATTCTTCCACAGGATCCTGCCATCTTCAAGAGCGATCGCATAAGGAAGTGCCAGTTCTTTCAGCAGTCTGTTCTCAATCCCTTTATACTGCACAGAAAACTGGATCAGATCCGCCAGGATCAGGGAACGGTTATGGAAATACAATGAGGATGCAATGATCAGATAGATCGCAATAAATACCGTCATCATCACTCCGGCTTTTTTATCGATCATATACATCCAGATATTCATGGCAAATAACAGAAGGGTCATAATAAGCGGCCACTTCATGTACATTCCCAACTGCCCTTTTAGTCGCATCTTATCTTTCTTCATAATCTATACCTCATCTAGGACTTTTGTCTGAAGTCTTTCCCTTTTAGTATAATCGTTTACCCATCGAAATGCAACTCGTATCGTCAACAGCCAGCATCCCTGTATGTTTGCAATCCTGTTTGATATACAAAAGCGTTACTGCATATTTATGTCGTATGCCCTGCAATGAAAAAAGGACTGAATCCCTGAATTTCTTCAAAGTTCCAATCCTTTGTATATGCTTATATTCTCGATTAGTCCTGAACGTAAGGCATAAGAGAAATATGTCTTGCTCTCTTGATCGCTACTGTAAGAGCTCTCTGGTGCTTAGCACAGTTTCCAGTAATTCTTCTAGGAAGAATTTTTCCTCTTTCAGAAACATATTTCTTTAATTTTGCAACATCCTTATAATCGATCTCGTTATTCTCTTTACCACAGAATACGCAAACTTTTTTTCTTCTGCGAACCGGGCCTCTTCTCTTGAATCCACCCTCTGGTCTGCTTCCCTTTTCGTAAGCCATGATGGTTATCTCCTTTCCGACTTAGTTAAACGGTAATACGTCATCAATACCTTCCGGGATATTCATAAAGCCATCTCCTGCATCCGCACTCGGTGCCGGTGCAGCCTGGTGCTGGAAGTTCGCTCTGTTCGCATCACTCTCAGCTCTGCTTTCTGCAAATTCCTGTTCCTCCACGATCACTTCTGTCGTATATACTTTTACGCCATCTTTGTTCGTGTAGCTGCCTGTCTGAATACGGCCTGAAATAGAAACTCGCATTCCCTGACGGAAATACTTCTCTGCAAACTCAGCGGAACGTCCGAATACAACACACGGAATAAAATCCGCTGTCGGCTCACCGTCTCTCTTGAATCTGCGGTCTACTGCAACTGTATATCTTGCAACTGCTGTAGCATTATTTCCCTGTGAATATCTCACTTCCGGATCTCTTGTCAACCGTCCTACTAAAACTACTTTATTCATATATACCTCTTTCCGCTTATATTATGCTTCCTCTTTCACGCATAAATATCTGAGTACATTGTCCATAATGCGGATACGCTGCTCCACCTCAGCTGGAACTGTACTTTCAGCCTCGAAGTGGATGAAGTAATAAAATCCTTCTTTCATTTTCTGGATCTCGTAAGCGAATCTTCTCTTGCCCCACTCATCAACGTCTGTTACATTACCGCCGAAACGAGTGATCATTGCTTTCACTTTCTCGATTACTTCCGCTCTTGCTTCGTCTTCGAGTTTTGCGCTTACAACAACAGCTAATTCATACTTGTTCATGCTCTTTTACCTCCTTATGGTCTCTGGCTTCCGGATTCTCCCGGAAACAAGGAATGTTGATCCCCTGTATGGATATAATTCCAACAGTATGTCACAATTTGACATGATACCATAAGAATGTCTTAGTTTCAAGCTTTTTTTGAATTTGCCTGGTATTTTTTCAACCAGTTTTCTTGAAACCATGATCTGATGACCACATCCCGCACACTTTAACCGGAAATCTGCTCCGACACGCAGGATTTCCCACTCATAACTGCCACACGGATGAGGTTTTTTCATTCTGATCACATCACCCACATCAAATTTGTCTGCCATAAAGCACCTCGTCAATAAATCAATCTACTTAATACTTACTGATAATTTTTATCTGATAGCTTTTTATACTCTCCCGATCAATACTCTCCGGCAAGAACTCCCTGAAGCAGAAATCTCTCGTCCTCTTTTACATTGGTGCAGGTAGACAGGCTGACAATCTGAGACTGTGCATTGACCTCTACATCCACCTGATAATTGGAAGATTCCCTGCACAAATTCAGATAGCTTTCAAACTCTTCATCTGAATTGTATGTAAGATTATAAGCATCTGACGTATCCTTCACCACCGAAGCAGCAAATACTTTATACATCCGTACTTTTCCATCCGGTGTATAAATATAAAACTCAGGATGTGCCTTGCAGAAATCTTCACTTTCATATTCTTTCAACTGAGAGAATCATTTCTCCACCGATCTTTAAGTTATGTCCGTAGATCATCGTATTACGGTCTGCAAAATCTGAATCACACCGCATATCCATAAAAATCGCTCCCAGCTTATTGTCATTTGCTGAAAATGTCTTTGTCAGGTATTCCTTATTATCTGAACTTTTTACGACCGGATAACTGATGATCGAAGGCTCATCAAACCGTATCCATGCTACTGTATCTGGATTTTCTGCCCGAAGTGCATCAAAATCCACACTGAAGCCTTCTCCCTGCTCATTCGTCTTGATCGCAATCTCTTTGATCTTATCATACTCTGCTCCACCCGAATAATACGGTACAAGCATCGTTACTAACTGAAAAACGGAAAATACAAAAACGAAAACCGCAACGATCAGAACCGCTGTCGAGCCAACATTAAATGCCGCTCTTTTCTTTTTCTTATTTTTTGCATTTGGATTTTGCTTTCTGCTATTTGGACTCTGTCCTCTTCTGTCATTTTCCTGGCGACGTTGTCCTGCCTGCGTTTCACTCTCTCCCACCGGACGGCGGCGTGCTTCCTGCGTTCCGCTCTCTCCTACCGGACGACGACGTCTTTCCTGCGTTCCGCTCTCTCCTGCCGGTCTGCGACGTCTTTCCTGTGTTCCGCTCTCTCCTGCCGGTCTGCGACGTCCTTCCTGCGTTCCGCTCTCTCCTGCCGGTCTGCGACGTCTTTCCTGCGTTCCACTCTCCTCCACCGGACGGCGGCGTGCTGTCTGCTGCCGTTCTTCTTTCGGACGGCGGCGGATTCCGTCTCCGCGGTCTTCGCCCTGTCTTCCCTGGTGATTCAAATCTTTTTCCATGCCTCTCTCCTTCACACTTTCCCCTCAGGGAATCTGCTGTCTTCTTCGTTCCTCTGATTCAGATCATTCTGCATTAAATAGCTCTGTATGCAAAAGGCCTGCCACAGGCAGCTTCTCTTGCATCCTTTGCCATTAAAAACCAAGTGGCTCATCCACGAGAATGATCTTAAACCGGTTCTTGATCCTGCTGAATCTTGTCACCAGAATCTCTGCACAGATACAGTCATCACTTTTACAGTTAAAGCAGCTTCCATTCTTTACACACGGAGTATTAATGCCAAATCTCTGTGCATTGATCGGCCCTGCCTCATTTCTTGCACGGCTCATGGCATCTTCCTGTGTCTTTACTACCTTGTTCATTCCGACGATCAGAAGTACATTCTTCGGGCCGAATGCATAAGCTGCAATACGGTTTGCATTTCCATCAATATTAATAAATACACCATCTTCACTCATCGCATTCACACTTCCAAGAAACCAGTCCGATGTAAATGCCTTTAATGCGATCTCATGGCGTTCTTCCACTGTAGCAGCTTTATCTCTGTCATAAAATACATAATCATCGGAACAGACTGCATCGATCAGACCGCACTCTCTCACCGAAGCTGAACCGCCCATATTGATCGTACTTCCCTTTGGAATCAGTTCCAGTGCTTTCTTCACTGCTTCTTCTTTCGTCTTCACATAATATGCTTCCATATTTCTGGATTCAAGTGCCTTGACAACTCTTTTGCCAAGTGCCTCATTTCTCATCTCTCTGACATCCATTTTTTGACCTCTTTTCTTTTATGCAGTAAAACCAGTATACCACGAATTTCTTTTTTTATGTTGTTAAAATCTCTGCATCCGCAACGTAATATTCTTCCCCCGTTTCCAGGCAGAGACATCCCAGTCGTCCTCCAAATGCAGGAAATGCCGCTCCACAATCTATATCCGTCAGCCATCCATCCTCACTGTGCCAGATCTTTGCCGGTCGATTCGTATTTCCACGAATCGTAAAAGCCGGTACATGACCGACCACCGAATGATATCCGGGAATCCCTTTCCCCCGATCAATCATTTCAGTACTCCAAAGCATTCGTTCTTTTCTTTTCCAAAATGAAAGCACCTCTTCTGTACAGGCATGGGCAAGAAGCCAACATTCCCCATCAATCCTCAGCTTTTTATATAAAGGCATTTTCCTCATAAATTCCACATATTCCGGCAGTCTTTCCCTGGTTCTGCGACTGTCCATCAGAAAATCATAAGTATTATAATAGTACCGGTTGTGAATCTTATCCGGTACTGTATCATACCAATCCACAAATGCGTCCTCATGATTTCCTTTTAATGCAATGATATTTTTCCGTTCCATTGCCAGATCCAGCACACCTGCCGGGTCAGGTCCCCGGTCAATCAGATCTCCTAAAACATAAAGTCTGTCTGCCTCTGAAAATGCAATCTTTTCCAGCATCTGATCCAGAAGATGACCCATTCCATGCACATCAGAGATTGCGTATGTTCTCCCCATCTGCTTTTCCTCCCTGCCTTTTCAACAGTTCCCGAATTGTATATGCCACACCAGATTCTATATTGGACTTTGTTATATACTTTGCAGCCTTTTTACTTCTTCGTCTCCATTTTCCATTGCAACCGCTGCTCCAATTTCTGCGTTCCTGAAAAGTATACCTTTTTTCTTCAAAAAAAGAAAGAGCCTGATGTGATATGACCTCAACTTGCATCACACCACACCGGACTCTTTCTTATATTATACTTTTGTTATCTTAAGATACCAGGGTTAAAAGGTCTGACACCACGTGTGCTCGCACACTAGTGGTAGAATGACCTTGCGACCCGCCCCAATATGAGCATAAAAGTGGGGCGTAAGCACCACGATATGCGAATGTTGGGTAGGATTGTGGGAGCACGTAGTGCGTAACAATCCGTAGGTATCATAGTCGGGGGCTTTTGACCCCGACATCATTTGTATATTTTATCAACAGTACCCTATTATACTATTTTTTTGTTCAAAAATCATCCATATCCGTTGACATTTTTCTAAATATCCTGTAAAATATTGATTCGTGCAGCCGGGGTGGTAGCGGTACCTTGAACCTGCAATCCGCTATAGCAGGGGTGATATTGTGCAGAGGGCGAAAGCTGGCAGAGCTGCCCCCGATAAGTGACGTTGATGTCCGGGTCTTACGCGACGGGAATCTGTGAACCGTGTCAGGTCGGGAACGGAGCAGCACTAAGCAGAACCTTCCGGGTGCCGTAAGGGTGCCTGGGCTGAGTCAACTGTCGGGGTAACGTCTGTTGGTCCAGTTCGAAGCACAATGCACTTTTAGTAACAATTAATGAAATAGAATATTGGTTATATTGGAAACGATACATTCCCCCGGAATGATGAACGAACAACACGATTCTGTTACGCTTATTATCTCAGGAGGTTTTTTTATGCCCAAAAATAAGTTTCAAGATGTAATTTTTACGATTATCATGGTATTTGTCATGGTTTATGTGATGATCTGCTACAATATCGCACTGAACATCGGCGGTATGAAGAATGAAGTATTTTTAAGTGCTTTCCACGAACTTGTCATCATGGGACCACTTGCATTTATCCTTGATTTCTTTCTTGTAGGACCATTTGCCAAAAAGAAAGCTTTTTCGATCATAAATCCAGAAAGAGACAACCCGTTTATGATCGTGCTTGCAATTTCTGTCGTATCGATCATCGGTATGTGTCCGCTGATGAGCCTGGCTGCGACCCTGCTTTTCAAAAATGCAGGAAGTCAGTTTATTGCCGTATGGCTTGAGACGACCGCATTGAATTTCCCAATGGCATTCTTCTGGCAGCTTTGCTTTGCCGGTCCATTTGTCAGAAAGGTATTCGGACTCTTATTCAGAGAAAAGTGATTTCTTTTTCATTTTCTGCTTCGCACGAAGCTCTCTGAAAAATTGCTTCATCATCAGGCTGCATTCTTCTTCTAAGACTTTGGTCTTTACTTCAGCCTGGTGATTGAATGCCTGCACATCCAAAAGATTCAGCACCGATCCGGCACAGCCTGCCTTTGGATTCATGCAGCCCACCACCACTCTTGGAATCCGGGACTGGATGATCGCACCGGCACACATCTGACATGGCTCCAGTGTCACATAAAGAGTACATTCTTCCAGCCGCCAGTCACCCAGCTTTTTGCTGGCTTTTTTTATTGCGGAAATTTCTGCATGAGCAAGCGGACTTTTATCTGTATTGCGGCGGTTGTATCCACGGGCAATGATTTTTCCCTCATGGACGATCACGCATCCGATGGGGGTTTCTTCTAAGGCATATGCTTTTTTGGCCTGCTTCAACGCTTCTTTCATATATTTTTCATCCCGCATTTCAGCTTCTGATTGATTCTGCATTTCAATTTCTGATTGATTTTGTAATTCAGTTTCTGATTCATTCTTTAATTGTTCCATAACGGCTTCTCCTCTCACTCCATTCTTTCATAACATTCCCGGCTTTTATTTCTTTGTTCTTTTTTCTGCTCCTTTTGAATACATTATACGAAAAAAGACAAGATGAAAGGTATTTTATGAACCAGGGTATTTATTATCTCTATGAATATGAAACCGGGCAGCGAAAAAAGGAATCTTGGATTTTTACAGATTTCCCATCAGTACGCTCCTGTATGATGACACTTCATCTGAAAAGTCTGTCACTCTCTCCCGGAACGGCACTGGAAACTCCATGGATTTTATAACAAAGACAGGGATCTCATCCATGCTCCCTGTGCAATCCTGAACTATTCCGGTGGAAGTATTGCGACCCGGTTATCTATATCTGAGTCATTATTTCCCTGCGGGAAATCTTTTTCCGGACTTGAAGGCTTTCTTCTTTTACCGGAAGGGAAAGCAGAACCACTCTTCTGGGCTGCCTCAGTTAATGCACTTCCTGTTGGTTTTTCACTGATTTCTGCCGAAGAACTGTCCCGGTCACCTGAAGAAGTTTCTCCTGTGGAATCGTCTCCGTCACCTGAAGAAGTTTCTCCTGTGGAATCGTCTCCGTCACCTGAAGAAGTTTCTCCTGTGGAATCGTCTCCGTCACCTGAAGAAGTCTCCGTTCATGCCGCAGAAATCAAACCGGAGGAAAGCGAGACAGTCGAAACTACTGGATCTGAAACTGCGGAGACCAGTTCTGAAACTGTCACTTCCGCTCCTACGACTGAGTCTGTGAAATCTGACATTGATTCTGCGGAGTCTGCCGGGACTCAGCCTGTTACTTCCACAAAGGCAGTCAGATCTGTTGATCCCGGTGATTCTGTCCATCTTGCTACTACAGCTACAGCCGGGACCAAGAATGCCGCCCCAGTTTCTGATTCCGATGACACGAAACATACCACATCCTCTGTTACAGCACGCAAGATCACGCGGGCAGAGTTATCCACACTCCCGAGGAAATTCTGGTCACTTGCCAACAATAGTTTTCTTTTACATGGTTATTATAATTATAACCACCTCCTTCTGGTCGAAGAAGATGGTCATATATGGCTTGGCGTTCCCGGCATTTATGATGCCCGTGAGGCTCGTGCTGCGGATCTGTTCGGTTTTCCTCAATTTACCAGTTCTTATGTATCCGTTCTTGAACTGGGAGATGATGAGCGGAACAACGATGCACTTTTCGGACACTGGTGCCGGTATCTCGCCACTAAATAATCCCGTTCATTTCCTGATACAGACGCTTTGCATAGCTGTCTGTCATTCCGCAGACATAATCTGTCACCAGAAGCAGGCGGAGATATAATTTCTCTGTCCTGCTTTTTTCCCTGTGACTGCAGCCTGTAGGCGGTCTTATAATTATCAGAAATAAAGGATACCATACGGCTGTCCAGTGAATCCTGTTCGCTGTCCGTATTGTAATACAACACAGAACTTACAAGACGGTTCATCAGGAAATCCAGGATCGTATATTCTGCAAGCTCCATTTTATAAATCTGTCTGGATGAAAAAACTTTCCGGTAAGCAAGATCTCCGAGCAGATTCATCAGCTTTTCTGCAAATGTCCCATAAAAAAGATCCTGTCCGAATGTTCCGGCCATAATAGCTTCATAATTAGAAGTAAATCCATAGGTCACACAATTTAGTACAAATCCCTGCACACTGATGATCCAGTTCTTCACTGCGTATGCTTCAGGACTGCTGACCTGCTTCTCCACACCCCTCTGATATAACTGCCGGAGTTTTGTCGCCGGTTTGAACGGAGAATCTTCCGTTTCCTTTTCCAGCACTACAAGCTCACTCTCAAGCTGATGATACGAAATAAATCCTTTCACAAAAGCATCCTCAATATCTGCCGTCTTATAAGCGATATCGTCTGCCGCCTCCAAAATATATGTCAGCGGATGACGGTTATTTCCCGCTCCTGTCGCTTTCGTGATCCTGTGGAACAATTCTTCATCTGCAAGATAATATCCCATCTTTTTGTCCTTGATATTTCCACTCTCTTTATCGATCCCGGTGGATGGAACAGGATATTTGATCATGGTATTCAGTAACGCATAGGTCAGATTCATTCCATGTTCGTCAACCAGATAGTGCAGCTTTGATACAAGCCTCAGTGCCTGTGCATTTCCTTCAAAATGATAGAAATCCTGCTTCATCTGTTCTGTCAGAAGATCTTCTACTCTTTCACCTTCAAACTTCAGTTCCGGCAGATTTCGTATAAACCACTCCCGGATGGCAGATTCTCCAAAATGGCCGAACGGTGGATTCCCTATATCATGGATCAGTCCCGCACACTGAAGGATATGCGAGATATCTTCCTTCATCTGCGGGGTAAATCCACTGTCTTTTTTATATTTTAAAATACTCTCTCCAATATTCTGTCCCAATGACTTTCCAAGAGAAGATACTTCCAGCGAATGTGTCAGTCTTGTCCTTATAAAATCACTTTTATCCAGTGGAAATACCTGCGTCTTATCCTGAAGTCTGCGAAAAGACGCACTTCCTATGATCCGGTGGTAATCTTTTTCAAATTCACTCCGCAGATCACTGGACCTGTATTTTTCACTGCTTTCCCGCTCTCTTCGCGGTGATAATAATGTACTCCATTCCATATCCTGTATCTCCCCGACCTGATTTTAGTCTAAATAAATCGGTGGCTCGTATGCCTTTCCAAGCAGCACTTTCTTCCGCTCCTGGTATCCGAGGAATGCCCATTCCGTCATATCTGTCCATTTATGAATCGTTCTGTCGTAAACCTGAACATATCCGATCCTTGTCGGATGCATACGCACACTGTTGGACTGATATTCTTTTCCGGTATATGGATTCACATCTCCAAGCTCACGGTCTTCCTCTTCATCAGCATGCGGGATCACCGGCTGGAACTCAGCCTCTCCCTGCTGATATTCGGCATCGCCCTGTTCATATTCCGGCTCATATCCGGCATCATTCTGCTCATATCCGGTATTTTCATATGCTGCCTCCTGATATCCTTCAGATGCATATTCCGGCTGTCCGTATTCTTCCTGCTCTTCATAGGAACTGTATCCTTCATCTGCAGCATTATTTTCCTCTGCACGATACGGTTCTTTTTCCTCTTCTGCATAAGTCTGAGTTGCTTCTACCGGTGCAGGCTCTTCTTCCACTGCCTTTTTCTTTCTTGAAAAGAAATTCAATCCTCTGAATTTTTCTTTCTTAGGCTTCTCCAGTTCTTTCTTGATTTCTTCGACCGGCTCTCCTGCCCTTACATTTTCTTCCAGATCTGAAAGTTCCTTATGGATATCATACAACTCGCCGATTGTCATATCACGCTCATCCTCACCCATTGTTTCAGGATGCAGCGGCTCCACCTGGATTGCAGGTGTTCTGTCTGCATAAATCTGTTCTGTTTCATAGTCTGAATCAGACTCCGCATCTGTTGAATAAGCTGAAACCTGCTCTGCGTCTGTTGAATAAGCTGACTCTTCTGCCGCTGAATATACCGGAGCTTCTTCCTCTGGAGAATATGCCGTCTCTTCCTCATAAACCGGGGCTTCCTCTGTATCTGCTGTCTCTTCCTCTACAGGTTCTGCTGCAATCTCCTGAGCCATAACTGCCTCTTCTGATTCTTCCGGCTCTGACGCAACTTCCTGAACCATAACTGCCTCTTCTGATTCTTCCGGCTCTGACGCAACTTCCTGAACCATAACTGCCTCTTCTGATTCTTCCGGCTCTGACGCAACTTCCTGTGCCACAGTTGTCTCTTCTGCCTCTGTTGATTCTGTCGGCTCTGCTTCATCCGGATCTTTATCAAAGAACAGATCCAGTTCTAACTGTTCCGGCACTCCCTCATCGGAAATGTGCTTCTTATGAGCCTTTGGTTTCTGCTCATATCTTACAACAGTTTCGCCCTGCGTCTCTTCGCTCTCTCCTTCAGCTACCATAATACTTAAATGAAACTGACATCCCAGAATCTGTGCGATCATTCTCATATCCTGCTCCTGGAAATTATCTCTTCCAAGCCGCTGCGTCAGATTCTGACGGGACATCTTCTTTCCTGTCTCTTTTTCGATCGTCTCTGCCAGTTCTTTGATCGTCATTCCTTTTCTTCCAAGAATAATCTTGACCTGTTCACCAAATGTTAAGTCTTCCATTTTGCTCCTCCTTATGTACTCCTCTTATACTCCTCAGTCTTTTATTTCCCATTGGTATCGACAGTCTTATTTTCGCCTGCCCCCTGTTTATCCATCAATCAGCCTGAAGATATTCTTCCAGGGTGATCCCCTGCTCAGTTATCTTTTTGGCCGCTTCTTTTCCTACATATCGATAATGTCACGGTTCATAAACAATCCCCGTTACATTGGATTTATCTTTTGGAAACCGCAGAATAAATCCATATTCCTGACAATGTGCCATCAGCCATTCCTGCTCGGCTGTATCTCCCTGCTTATCATCCAATCCGGTATACTGTCCGGAAATAATGTCCACCGCAAGTCCTGTCGCATGTTCACTGGTACCCGGAACTGCCACAGATTTCTTCGTCTCATCATAAGCATCCAGTGGACTGTATCCTTTACTGATCCAGTCTTTCATTGTCGTATCAAACACTTCCCGCTGGCGATCATAAGACCGGTATGCTGATGTCACATATAAATTCAGCCCCGCCTGTCTCGCATCTGCGATCATCTGCTCCAGCTCTCCGTAAATTCTTGTATCCACTGAGCACTTCTCATCCAGCTTTGTCAGAGATGCCGGTGTATAGTCTTTCGCCAGCGGATACTCTTCATTTACAAGTGCAAGCATCCAGTTCTCTGAATCTTCCTTCAGCCGGACTGCGGGTGCTTCTTTTATTTCTTTTGCAATCTTCCAGTTATTTAAATCTTTTTCAAGTCTTTCGTTCTCTTCTGTCAGCTTCTGATTTTCAGAAAGGAGTTTCTGATTCTGCTGTTCCGTGCTTTCCATCTGCCCTGCCACTGCAATTCCCATCAGGACTATCAATCCCACTGCCGCACACAACATCGAAAAAGATCGTCTGAAACTCTCATTTTTCATTTCTCTACTCTTTTAAATATCTTACTTCAAATGTCTCGATCGTAATCGCCTTATTAAAGAATGATCCCTGTGCATAATCACATCCCAGTTCTTCCAGTACATTCACCTGATCCTGCGTCTCCACACCGGATGCCATGACCACGGCACCAAGCTGACGGCAGATATCGATCACCGCTTTTGCAACAAGCCTGCTTCTCCGGTTTCCGACTAAATTTGAAATCACACTTTTATCCAGCTTCAATCCATCAAATTCCATCAGTGAAAGAATGGAAAAGCTGGAATTTTTTGACCCGAAATGATCCAGGATCACCCGGACATTCGCCTTCCGGATCTTACTGCTGGTCTCTGCCAGCATCTCCTGATTCATGTCGGCATAAGATTCGGATACCTCTACTTCGAGATATTCACAACGGACACGATACCGATCTATAAGCTTCTCCATCTCTTCGATTAGATTGTCCTGTCTTAATGTCGTGCCTGCAAAATTGACAGAAACCGGAATCATCGGGAGATTGTCCAGCTCCCATCTGTGCAGGGTCTTGCAGACCTCCTCAAAAACATACAGATCCAGATAATGGGACAGTCTTGTCTCTTCCAGAAGATTAATATATCTTCCCGGTTCCATGATTCCAAGATCCTTGTGGTGGTAGCGTACGACTGCCTCTGCTCCTGCCACATTGCCGGTCGCCACATCAATCTTCGGAACAAGACATACGATAAATCTGCCTTCCTCAATATCCTCCAGAAGATCCTGCTTGATGATCGGTTCATGATGACCCTTCCGCAGATTCTTATAATACTTTTTCTTCTCTTCACGCATCATGTTCTCGGCACTTAAAACCAGTGCATCCACATCAATGTCGATTTTCTCCCATGCACAGCCAAGAGAAGCAAGTCCGAGACTGATATTATCCAGCTTCGTATACGTGCCGTGTACCTGCTTCATAAACTCTTCGTATGTGATATTTTCCACCAGAACCAGGTACTCATCCCCGGTCATACGATATACATTTGCAGTATGGAAATACTCTTCCAGCACTTCCCCGACACGGATCACTACTTCATCTCCGTAATCTCTTCCAAATTCCTTATTAAAATTCTTAAGACCGTTAATATCTACCGATACTGCACCTAATGAATTTAACTCATCGGGATTTATATCCGTTGTATAAGAAACAAAACTGTTTCTATTGTATAGTCCCGTAAGCTTGTCATGATAACTCAGATACTCCTGCTGCTTCTGAAGCTTCTGTAAAGTAATGGCCTCCGGAAGATACGCCAGAACGCTCCGCAGCAGATCCACTTCGCATCCTCCACGGTGAACCCCTACTGCTGCAAGAATTGCCACAGTATTCTCATCCAGTCTCCTGAAGACACTGTAGCTGTCCTCCGTGGTGTCCGTAATCTCCTGTTCCATCCAGCGTGGCCGTTGATCCTTCGGCAGCATCTTGATCTTATCCCTCTGCCATGGCACATGCTTGGCACACCACTCATAAATCACATCAATATCTTCATATTCTTTTTCAATATAATATACATACTCGGAGTCATAATGTTCACGTACCGTACTCAGTACATCATTCATAATCTCTACGAGAGAACGCGGATTATCTCTATCACTCATACAAATATCTCCCCTTGTCTCTATTACTATGGTTCTTCTGCCCATACTCAGACATAATTAATTGTAGTATAATCCATACGAAAACGCAATAAAAAAGATTCCTTTATCACAAAAAGGGATCCCAGGCAGGCTGACACCTGCCTGGGTTTGTACGACAAAAGAGATGTACATTGCAGACCTTTGTCCTTCCATGCACATCTCTTCCATTAAGAAATATAATCTTATATTTTCACTTTGCTTACAAGTTCCATTTTTTATCCTGCGACAGACGCAGTCGGTTCATTGCTCTTGCCAGCGAAGCCTGCGTATGATAATACTGCTGAATACTCTGCTTCTGACGAAGCTGTTCTTCTGCCCGCTCTTTCTGCTCTCTTGCACGACGTACATCAATATCTTCCGGCTTCTCCGCTGTATCTACGATCAGAGTTACACGGTTATTTACAATCTCCGCAAATCCTGTTCCTACAGCAATCTCTTTCCATTCCGTCCCGTCAACGTTCATCCGGGCAATCCCGACTGTCACCGCGATCACCATATTCTCATGATGGGCAAGGATTCCTTTCTCACCATCCGGTGCCGGAATAGTCAGTTTCTGACATCTTCCTGCATAGAACACTCCGTCACTCGCTATGATTTTAAGACCAAATGTATCCATATGCACTCACCCCGTTATTATGCCTGTGCCTCTTCTGCTTCAGCTTTTGCCTTTGCAATGACATCGTCGATCGTTCCAACATTAAAGAATGCACTTTCCGGATATTCATCCATCTCTCCGTCAATGATCATCTTGAATCCACGGATCGTTTCTTTCAGCGGTACATATTTTCCCGGGATTCCCGTAAATGTCTCCGCTACAAAGAACGGCTGAGAAAGGAATCTCTGAATCTTTCTTGCACGCATAACAGTTGCCTTATCCTCATCTGATAACTCTTCCATACCAAGGATGGCAATGATATCCTGCAATTCTTTATATTTCTGAAGAATTGCGATTACTTTATTTGCAACCTCATAATGTTCTTCTCCAACTACATCTGCTTCCAGAATACGGGAACTGGACTCCAGCGGATCTACTGCCGGATAAATTCCCCTGCTCAACGATCTTTCTTGAAAGTACAGTTGTCGCATCCGAGATGGGCAAATGTTGTTGCCGGAGCCGGGTCAGTCAGGTCATCGGCAGGTACATAGACCGCCTGAACGGATGTAACTGAACCGTTCTTTGTTGATGCGATACGCTCCTGAAGCTCACCCATCTCGGTAGCCAGTGTCGGCTGATAACCAACGGCTGAAGGCATACGGCCAAGAAGTGCGGATACCTCAGATCCTGCCTGTGTAAAACGGAAAATATTGTCAATGAAGAGAAGCACGTTCTGATGCTGCTCATCACGGAAATATTCTGCCATCGTCAGTCCTGTCTCAGCGACACGCATACGTGCTCCAGGTGGCTCATTCATCTGTCCGAATACCAGTGCTGTCTTATCCAGTACTCCTGATGCCTTCATTTCTGTCCAGAGGTCATTTCCCTCACGGGAACGCTCTCCGACTCCTGTAAAGATGGAATATCCGCCATGCTCCGTGGCAATGTTACGGATCAGCTCCTGAATCAATACAGTCTTACCTACACCGGCTCCACCGAACAGACCGATCTTACCACCTTTTGCATAAGGTGCAAGAAGGTCGATAACCTTGATACCTGTCTCAAGAATCTCTACAACCGGACTTTGCTCTTCAAATGTTGGTGGCTCTCTGTGGATGACCCATTTTTTTGAATCAGTGATCGGCTCGCCATTGTCGATTGTCTCACCGAGTACATTGAACAGTCTGCCCAGTGTCTGCTCACCGACAGGTACCTGAATACCCGCTCCGGTCGCTGTGACTTCCATATCCTTGCAAAGTCCTTCGCTGGCGGCAAGCATCAGGCAGCGTACCTCATTATTTCCGAGGTGCTGTGCAACCTCCATGATGCATTTCTTTCCGTTATTTTCAACTTCAAGAGCATCTTTGATAAAAGGAAGGTCGCCGTTCTCAAATACTACGTCAACGACAGGTCCCATAACCTGTACAATTCGTCCTTTATTCATGTCTCTATCTCGCTTTCTGTATCTGTCCTAAACAGTTACCTTAACTCTTCTTCTGCTGTGCTCTCGCACCACTGCAGACTTCCGTGATCTCCTGCGTAATGGCTGCCTGCCTTGCTCTGTTATAGAGGATCGACAGTTCCTTGATCAGCTCCTGGGCACTGTCCGTTGCCGATTTCATCGCCATCATACGTGCATTGTGTTCACTTGCATATGCCTCTACCAAACAACCATAGATCATACCGTTGATATAGCTTGGTACAATACTGTTCATGACCGCCATCGGTGATGGATTCAGTTCGATTTCCTCACGGTACATATTCAGCGGCATCTTCATCTCACCGAAATCACTTCTCTCCAAAGGAAGCAGTTTCATGACTTCCGCTTCAGCCTGCACCGAATTTTCCATTCTCGTATAAACCACGTAAACCTCATCCAGTTCCCTGTTGCGGAACTGCTCCAGGATAACTCCTGAAATGTCCCTTGCACGATGCATGGTCGGTCTCTGAACTGTATATTTAAAGTTTGTATCAATCCCTACATCACGTTTGGCAAAATAATGTCTTCCGAGTTCTCCGACAATGAACAGCTTATGCTGTCCCGGCTTCGCCAGGATTTCTTCTTCCAGCTTTACAATGTTGTGGTTGTAAGCTCCGGCAAGACCCTTATCTGCCGTGATCACGATCGATCCAATCTTTCGTTCCTCTGCCGGGATCTCTTCTCTCTGATTGAAATAACTGTGATGCAGTTCCGGCATATGACGGAGAATACGGCTGATCTCACCCTGAAGTGCATAGAAATACGGCTCTGTATCTGCCAGCTTTTTCCTTGCCTGCGTCAGCTTTGAAGAAGAGATCATATACATTGCATTAGTAATCTTCATCGTGTCCTTGACACTGTTGATCCTGCCCTGTATCTCTCTGATATTTGCCATATTAACACCTGCTCTTCTTAAATTCCTTTGCGGTCTCTACGATCTTTGTGATCAATTCCTCTGACATGACTTTCTTGTCCTCGATCTCCTGACCGATCTCCGGATGCTCTGTATCAAAATAACGAAGCATATCTGCCTGGAATGACTTGATCTTTGTCTTTTCTACCCCGAGAAGTACTTTGTGCGTTGCTGCACAGAGTGTGATCACCTTCTCGTGCAGTGAAAGCGGATGATATAATGGCTGCTTCAGAAGTTCCATCAGGCCACTTCCATATTCCAGCTGTTCTTTTGTTGCCGCATCCAGATCAGAACTGAACTGCGTAAACACTTCCATTTCACGATACTGTGCAAGATCAATACGGATACTTCCTGATGCCTTTTTCATTGCTTTCGTCTGTGCCGCACCACCCACACGGGATACAGAAAGTCCGACATTGACCGCCGGTCTCATTCCTGATGCAAAAAGTCCGCTTTCCAGGAAGATCTGTCCATCTGTAATGGAAATTACGTTGGTTGGGATGTATGCGGATACATCTCCTGCCTGCGTTTCAATAATTGGAAGTGCCGTAATAGAACCTCCTCCAAGTTCCTCACTCAGGCGGCTGGATCTCTCCAGAAGTCTTGAATGAAGATAAAAGACATCTCCCGGATATGCCTCACGTCCCGGGGATCGTCCAAGCAACAGGGACAATGCACGATAAGCAACTGCGTGCTTGGAAAGATCATCATAAATGATCAGTGCATCTTTTCCCTTGTGCATGAAATATTCAGCCATTGCCGTTCCTGCATATGGTGCAATGTACTGAAGCGGAGCACAGTCACTTGCCGTGGAAGATACGATGATCGTATAATCCATTGCTCCGTGTGTCTGCAATGTATTTACAACTTTGGCAACTGTCGATGCTTTCTGTCCGATTGCAACATAGACACAGATTACATCTTTGCCTTTCTGATTCAGAATTGTGTCCAAAGCAATGGATGTCTTTCCCGTCTGACGGTCTCCAATGATCAGCTCACGCTGTCCACGACCGATCGGAAACATTGCATCGATGGAAAGAATACCGGTTTCCATCGGGACACTGACTGATTTACGATCTACGATTCCCGGTGCTTCATTCTCGATCGGGCGGTAATCGTCTGATGCAATCTCACCTTTTCCGTCGATCGGTTCACCGAGTGCATTTACAACTCTTCCTACATAAGCATCGCCAACCGGAACGCCTGCCTTCTTTCCTGTACGGGCTACCTTCGTGCCTTCGCGGATGCCTGTATCGCTTCCGAAAAGAATACATCCGATTTCATTCTTACGGATATCCTGTACCATTCCTTTCAGGCCTGTCTCGAAGGTAACGATCTCCCCGTACATGGCGTGATCAATCCCATAAATCGTGGCGATTCCGTCACCTACAGCAACAACAGTACCAACTTCACTGTCCTTGCTCAGTGTATCAAAATTTTCTATCTCCTCTTTCAGGATAGAAATAATTTCATCTGAATTGATTGAACTCACCTTGTTCACCTCCAGGTCAATCTTTGTTCTAATCTGTTCAGGCGTCCTTTCATACTCCAGTCATACTCATCACTGCCAACGCGGAGAATAAAACCGCCAAGCAGTGCCTGATCCTGGCATACTTCAATCTTTGCTTTTTTAGCTCCATACTTTTTGCAAAGGAACGCCTCCATTCCTTTTTTCTGTTCCTCACTCGGAGGTACAGTACATGTCAGGACAGCATTCAGAACCTGGTTCTGTTCATCGCAGTACCTGTCATATGCGGCGAAAATATCCTCGATCAGATCCATTCGCTGATATTTGCAAACCACTTTAAGGAAATTTCTGATCTCCTCCGGAAATACCTTATCTATCACTGTCATTTTTTTCTTAAGATCAATGGTAGGGTTCACGAAAATATCGTGAAGCTGCGGTACTTCGCTGAAGATCTCTCGTGTCTTCTGCACAGCTTCTGCCGGGACATTGACTTCATACAGCACCCGTGCATATCTGACTGCTGCCACAGGGCAGTAAATCTGACTCTTACTTGTCTGTGTCTTCATCTGTCCCACCTACTTCTCCCAAAAACTGGTCATAAATGTTCTGCTCTTTGTCACCCACGATCTTCTCTGCGGAAGCGATCGCAAGTCCTGCGATCTGGGACTGAAGCTCTTTCATTGTCTGTTCACGCTCGATACGCACATTTTCTTTTGCATTCTCAATGATATTGCCCGCCTTCGCTCCGGCTTCACCAACAATGCGGTCATACTCTGCCCTAGCATCGATCCGTGCTTTGTCAACAATCTCTGCGGATTCTTTCTTTGCTCCGCTCAGTGCTTCCTCATATTCCGCTTTTAACCGGTTCGCTTCGTCCTGCGTATCCTGTGCGTTCTGAAGACCATCTGCGATCAGCTTTCTACGCTGCTCCATGATATTACTTACCGGATTGATCAGGAAATGTCTCAACAGAAGAAAGAGAACAATAAGGTTGATAATGGTCCAAACAAGTCCCATATTATTGAAAGCACCTTTACACCTGCCTTTCCTGTTATCTGCCTCCATCTCTTTTCTGCTCTTATTTCAGGAAGAAGATGATCAGGATACCGATGATGAAACCGTAAATAGCTGTTGCCTCTGCAAGTGCACATCCAAGGATCAGGTTCTTACTGATCTTTCCTTCTGCTTCCGGCTGTCTTGCGATCGCTTCTACAGCCTTTCCTGTAGCATGTCCGATACCAATACCTGCTCCAATACCTGTAAATACTGCAATAGCTGCTCCAATAGCAATAAGTGTTGACATAATCTTAATCTCCTTTTCTTAATTAAAAATTGTTCACGTGATCCGGATTTTCCCCGTCTGATACTCCAGGCGGATCACATTTACTCCATCTCTTCCATCATGAATAAAGATGTCAGGAATACAAATACGTACGCCTGAAGAAGGCCATCGAAAATATCGAAATAAAAACTGACCGGAATCGGTACAATCAGTGGAACTACAGCTTTCAGAAGCTCCATTACCACAAATCCTGCCAGCATATTTCCAAATAATCGCATACAAAGCGACAATGGCCGGATGACGATCTCCAAAATCATAATCGGTGCTACGATCGGAATAGGCTCAGCAAAATGTTTTACCCAGTGCTTCATTCCATTCTTCTTAATGCCCGAAAACTCGATCAGGCACATACTCATGATCGCAAGTGCTGCCGTTACGTTCAGATCTTTCGTCGGCGGCTTAAAGCCAAATAACGGTGCAAGCGTATTAGAACAAGCCAGATAAAGAAGTACCGTGATCAGATACGGTATATATCCCTTGTTCTCTTTTCCTAAAATTCCCTCAAAGAAATCCTCTGCCCAGCCGATACCGGCCTCCAGAGCAAGCTGCACCTTTCCGGGATTTTCTACTTTCAGGTTTCTTACCAGGATGATCGATGCAAGAACAAGCACCGCCATAATAATCCAGGTAACAACAACTGATTCTGAAATCCCACCTACTATCGGAAGAGTGAACACCGTTTCACAGTTCAGTTCTTCCATCAAAGTGTCTGCCAGATTTCCCGTATTGCTCCCTCCTTTTCTTCTTATTTAATGGAATAGTACTCCCGAAAAATTCTTTTGTCAACATTTTACAAACCTCGCAGAAAAATACCGAGACCACTCTATTTTTACTTCAATTTGCTCTTTTTTTATTCTACGTTTTGTCTATTTTTTATCGCTTTTTCAGGTGGTTTTCGTTAAATAAATAACGATTGTATTTTTTCACAAACAATTTATACAATTTTCCGCACTTTAATTTCTCTACTTTTGTAGTTCTTCCTATAGGAACAATTTTGCTTATTTGTATCCTTTGTATAGAAACAATAAATTTTTCTCATTTTTCATCTCTGTCTTTTGAGTTATAATAAATGCAGACCTAATCATTACAGACCGGAGGTACAATAAGTATGAGTTTTCCCATTTCTTACGAAATTATCTACAGTAAGCGGAAATCCGTTGCAATTCAGATCCGTCCTGACGGACAGGTCATCGTGCGTGCTCCCTATGGTTGTCCCCGTTCCTTTATCAATTCTTTCATCCATCAGAAAGCTGACTGGATCGTAAAACATTCTGCCGAAAATAAGCAGCGTTACGAAAAACAGGTACAACTAAAAAAAGACCGCCCCACGCTCTCAGATGCACAACGCAAACGGTATATTGAGACTGCCCGTTCTATTTTTACGCAAAAGGCTGCTTACTACGCAAGACTTATAGGCGTTACTTACGGCCGGATCTCTATCCGGGAGCAGAAGACCCGCTGGGGAAGCTGCAGCAGCAAGGGAAACCTTAACTTTAACTGGCGTCTGATCTTCGCTCCCGAAGAAGTGGTTGATTATATTGTCGTTCATGAGCTGGCTCATCGGAAAGAAATGAACCACTCCAGAGCTTTTTATAATGTAGTTGCGTCCGTTCTGCCGGATTACAAAGTCCAGGAAAAATGGCTGAAAGAGAATGGGGAAAAATTGTGGAATTGTGTATAAATTCCTGTCTCCTGATCTTGGGTGAAATTGTTAATGTATTTTCTCCTTCCCCATTTCCCCCTCGAATTCGAAGGGGATAAAATGAGAATTATTCAACCTTTTATCAACCGATCATCCGATTTCATAACAAAACATCCCGACAGTCAAAACTGCCAGGATGTTTTCCCCTTTATCTTAAATCTTTTCCCTCTGCATTTTTCATATATCACTTTAACAATGCATCAGAATTGTCATCGCACACACATTTAATATAGGACAAAAAAGCATTTGAGTTCGTTTCTAACTTTTTGTATCCCCACTGAAATACATTACGGAATATTTTAAATACCCCATATCCTACCAATACTCCTATAATATTCAAAAGAATATCGTCTATATTCACATGTCTGAAAGTAAATCCAACCCATAACGCAGTCAATAATTGCCCTGCCTCTGCACATCCACCCACCAGTAATCCACTCAGCATAATTTGTCGCCAAGAGCATCTCATCAGAAACGATAACCCAAATCCCAATGGAATTGTCATTATAATATTCAGAATGCTCTCCATTGAAAAATCTGTCACTATCGTCTTTAGTGGAATCAAATTCATTTCTCTCCAAACATTTTGTCCACCCATTGCTGCTTTCATTCCTTCCGATGCATAAATTGGGAATTGCGTTAAATCAAGGACAACACATAAGTATATGTACATAACAGAAAAGCATAATAAATACATATTGCTTTTTCTTTTCATAAATTTCAAAAAATGCCAGTAGTATAAGAAAAAGTAATGCTAAACCGCCTATGACATAAACGCTGTCAAAATAATAAATCATCTATTATGCCTCCGGAAATTTTAATAAAAGAAAGCTGTAAAAAAATTTTACACTTCATAAACTTGCTCCTTTCATAAAGCATATTACAATATCAGTTACTTTTTTCTATGTGACGTACGCCTTATGTTTTTATTATACAATAATAATAACTTTTTTCAATATAAACAGATATTTATCTGATTTCAAATTGATTTTCGTTCATTTTTCAACTTCAAAATAAATAAGCATACTTATAACCATGCTTTCGTTAGCACATCAAACATATCTCCTTCAACTGCTGATACACATACGACACCGGAAGTCCCACTACGTTATAATAGTCTCCCTCGATCCCGTCGATATAAGCAGCGAACACTCCCTGGATTCCGTATCCGCCCGCCTTATCCATCGGGTCTTTTGTTGCAACATATTCGCGGATTTCCTTTTCGCTCATTTCATGCACATGAACTTTCGTCTCAACTGCATGAGAGATTACCTCTTTTTTTCCTCTTTATTATAAGAAAGAAATGCCACACCTGTATAAACTTCATGGCTTCTTCCCTGGAGATTCTGAAGCATTTCAAATGCATGTTCTTCATTCCTTGGCTTTCCAAGAATCTGCCCGTCCAAAACTACGATCGTATCTGCACCGATCACGACTGTATCTATCAGAAGTCCTTTCTCTGCTTCTATATCTGACGCAACATTTTCGGCTTTCATCAGTGCCAGTTCCTTCACAATCTCTTTTGGTTCTGTCGCTGTATACCGTTCTTCTTTTCCGCTTACTCTCTGCTCAAACTCCACTCCGACCTGCTCTAAAAGTTCTTTTCTTCTCGGCGAGCCGGAGGCAAGGATTACTTTTTTTGGCCATGCTTTCTCTCCTTTTCCATTATCTTCCAATTCTATTCTACAGTTTCAGCCCTCTGTACCGGTTAAAGCAGGCGAAAATCTCCTTGTCTCCTCGGCATTGCCATACATGGCACACTTGAACCACTTTCCACTCAGAGCCTCCAGCCCGCCTTTGTCCAGTGTCTTTTCCAGTTCCCCGACAATCTCTTGCAGCGTCTTTTTTCCATCTATGATCTGCTTCTGTGCATAACGGATACAATACCCAAGTGTAGTAAGCTGCTCGCTGTCTGTCAATTGTTCTACATAGCGAAGATCGATCGTGTCCCGGTTGATGGACACCGCCTCGCATCCCATCACTTTCATTTTCACACGGTCTCCGCTTTTTAATTCCCGGTTTGCTGTCGGACATCTTCTGAAATCCGGTCGCTTTGCAGCCACTTCCGGTACACTGATCGCCGGAAATGTCTCTGCTTCTTTCTTTGCAAAAGCTGTAATGTCTTTCGGCATATACCGGTCCATCTGAATCACGCTGTCCGCTATATGGAAATAAGCTCCTGAACTGCCCGCCACGATCACCGTAGAAATATCGTATTCTTCATACAGCTCCCGGATGCGTTCAATAAATGGAGTGATCGGCTCCATTTCCCGGTGAATCACCCGCTGCATCAGTTCATCACGGATCATGAAATTCGTAGCACTTGTATCCTCATCGATCAGAAGAAGTTTTGTTCCCGCTTCAATTCCCTCTACCACATTTGCCGCCTGTGAAGTACTTCCACTTGCATCTTCTGTGCAGAAGCCGACCGTATCCTTTCCATTTGGAAGATCATTGATAAAACATGGAAATATCTGTCTTTTGGATACTTCTTCCATCTTCTGCACGTAATTTCAAATGCAGATGCATCCGTAATCACATACTCCCGTCCATCACCGGCAATATGGTCATACACTCCCAGTTCCAACGCTTTCAAAAGTGTCGACTTTCCATGATAGCCTCCGCCAACGATCAGGGTAATT
>ENA-OQDL01000219-OQDL01000219.1-human-gut-metagenome-genome-assembly--contig:-NODE-219-length-39143-cov-6.033499_pt1 | contig 39143 bp, 41 predicted proteins | sample MGYA00242782_ERZ504609 | MGnify/ENA primary metagenome ERZ504609 (study PRJEB26092, sample SAMD00036320) | human gut metagenome | host: Homo sapiens | study: EMG produced TPA metagenomics assembly of... | reverse complement strand
TGGTCTGTAAAAATTTTTCTGCAAGATATTCATAAGACTATTATGAGATAGATTTTAGAAAAAAGAAACCCCTAACCCCTCAAGATTGAGGGGCAGGGGAGTTGAATAGGCGAAGCCTATTTTTTATACATAAGGAGGGGGATGAAAAATGGATCATTTATTAGAATGTGCGGAAGCTTTTGAACAGTTATTGGATGTTCAGTACCATATTGTTTTAGGACGTAAAAATCGATTAACAGAATTAACCCTCCGCTTTGATCCAACAGAGTTTCATCATTTAGTTGGACTACATAAATTGCGAGATCTCCGTCTGGCAAGAGGGAATCGTGAGAAGATATTTTATCAAATACTTTCAAAAACGATTTGCATGGAAGATATCAAAAAGAGCCGTTATTTTCCGGAAATACAAGATCGTATGTTCTTCTTTGATAAAATAGAGTATCTTTTAGACAGCAATAAAACAGTTTTTCTGCAGGTCCTTTTTCCAAAAAGGAGAGAAGGATTACACAAAAGGACAAGCAGTTTATACATTACTAAAAAAAGAAATAACAATAGTTAGTACTGGAAAAACAGTAGTACAGTATGATCGGCTAATGTTAAGATGTTGGGGTCAAAAGGTATTTTGACCCCTCTGATACCGAATTGCTACGTGCTTTGCACTCTCGCAATTCTAAAAACATTCGTAATCCGCTCATTTTTCTTCAAAAAATGGCTTCTTACTCATGTTTTTGGCGGGTCCCAAGTTCAAAAATCCTCATGCAAGCAAGCTTGCATCGGATTTATGACCTTTTGACCCTGGTATCAAAATATTAGGTTTTATTACCTTTCTACTCTATATACAGCCAGGTCTTTTAAAATGTTGCAGAATTTAGAAATTTCCCTGCTGTATGCCTACCAGTGCGGAAAACGGCGACTGGAAGCCAAAGAGACCAGGATGACAGAACACCTGGCCAAACCATTAAAACCAGTGTTTTCACCCCGCCATAAGCGGGGTGGAAGCACGACACCGGTCGGCACACTATAAAAGCTCCTGTAAAGAACACTAACTATTCCCTACAGGAGCTTTATTACGCACTTCGCGCAATTTAAAATTTTATCATGGACCACACAGGCCGTCATTTCACTTATCAATTGTCCACATCTTGAGTGCAGCTGTCCGAATGCAGCGGACAAAGTCCGATGCAGGCGAACAGGTGCAAATCGAAAGCCAGTGGACAATGATAAGTGAAATGTAAGGCCGTTTCTTGCACGATTCACAACCTCACAGCTGCCAGTTTCCAGCCTGTCACGACTCTTTAGCCCGCAACGCCCTCATAGCATTCAGGATCGCAATAACCGAAACTCCAACATCCGCAAAAACCGCTTCCCACATATTCGCCACACCAAAAGCGCCCATAGCCAATACTACAAACTTAACGCCCAGTGCAAACACAATATTCTGCATAACGATTCCCATGGTCTTTCTGGAGATCCTTACAATATCCGCAATCTTTCTCGGATCATCATCCATGAGCACCACATCCGCAGCCTCAATTGCCGCATCCGATCCCATACTTCCCATAGCAATTCCCACATCCGCTCTGGAAAGCACCGGCGCATCATTAATACCATCACCAACAAAAGCCAGCTTTCTGCCTTCCGGAAGTGCCTTCAACAGCGCCTCCACCCGATCCACCTTGTCACCGGGAAGCAGTTCCGCATGAACCTCATCCAGTCCAATCTCCTTTGCCACAGCCTCAGCCACATTCCGCTTATCGCCGGTCAGCATCACGGTCTTAGAAACACCGGCACGCTTCAGGCTTCGGATCGCGTCCTTTACGCCATCCTTAATACCATCTGCAATTACAATAGATCCAAGGAACTTTCCTTCCTCTGCCACATACACAACCGTACCAACAGAAGCACACTCTGTATAAGAAATTCCTTCCTTATCCATCAGCTTTCCATTACCGGCAAGCACTGTCTTCCCGTCAATCTTAACCTTCACGCCATGACCAGAAATTTCCTCAGCATCACTCACTCTGCTCTGATCCAGTTTCTTACCCCAGGCATCCCTGATAGACCGTGAGATTGGATGATCCGAATAACTTTCAGCCAGCGCAGCCAGTTCCAAAACCATACTCTGCTTTTTCTCATCTCCGTCAACACTGTGGATCTCAGCTACCTTAAACTCGCCCTTAGTCAGCGTACCAGTCTTATCAAATACCACCGTATGCAGCTTTGCCATCGTCTCCAGGTAGTTACTTCCCTTCACCAGAACGCCCTTCTTAGAAGCCGCACCGATACCAGAGAAGAAACTCATAGGAACCGAAATAACCAGCGCACAAGGGCAGGAGATAACCAGGAACGTACATGCCCTGCGTACCCATTCAGCCCATGACTGGCCTAAAAACAAAGGCGGGATCACAGCCAGAACAACTGCGCCGATCACAACAGCCGGAGTATAATACCTTGCAAACCGGGTAATAAAATTCTCCACATGAGCCTTTTTACTGCTGGCATTTTCCACCAGTTCCAGGATCTTTGCTACCGTGGAGTCATCAAACTCTTTGGTAACTTCCGCTCTCAAAAGCCCATTTCCATTGACGCAGCCGCTTACCAGATCGTCCCCTTCCTTCACTCTTCTCGGAACAGACTCACCAGTCAGTGCAGAAGTATCCACCATAGACTCACCAAAAACAACCTTGCCGTCCAACGGGATCTTCTCACCAGGCTTGATCACGATAATATCGCCAACTTCCACATCATCCGGATCTACCTGCTTTAACTGCCCGTCTTCCTCAATATTGGCATATTCCGGACAGATATCCATCAGATCTGTAATAGACTGGCGGGAACGGTTTACTGCATAACTCTGGAACAGCTCGCCCACCTGATAAAACAGCATAACAGCCACTGCCTCAGAATATTCATTTACTCCAAAGGCACCAATGGTCGCTACTGCCATGAGAAAATTCTCATCAAAAACCTGGCCATTTTTAATATTCCTTACTGCCTTATAAAGGATATCCCAGCCGATCACAAAATAAGGGATGAGATACAAAAATAGCATCTTCCAGCCTGTAAATACTGCCGAGATCATTTTCATATGATCTGCTGCCACCAGTGCCACATACAGCACTGCCGTCACCAGAATACGCTTCAGCATGTCTTTCTGTTTCTTAGTCATGGCCATCTCCTTATATAGCAGATTACATAACGATCTTGCAATCCGGTTCTACTTTCTTACAGATCTCTGCTGCTTCTTTCAGGATCTCATCAAAACGGTCATCATCTGCATCCAAAGTCAGTTTCTGCATCATAAAGCTGACTGTTGCATCATTTACGCCGTCAATTTTTTTAATAGCGTCCTCCATCTTTGCAGCACAGTTAGCGCAGTCCAGATCCATCAGTTTAAATTTCTTCTTCATAGTTTTATTCCTCCTGATATAAAATATTTTTTTAATAAAACAGCTCTTTCATTTACTATATCCCTTCATTACTCCTGGATATGTTCCATTCCCTGACTGATGATCGTCTTCACATGACTATCTGCAAGGGAATAAAAAACGGATTTTCCGTCCCTGCGGTTCTTTACAAGACGGTTCTGCTTTAAGATTCTCAGCTGATGGGAAATAGCAGACTGGGTCATATTAAGCAACTGGGCAATATCACAGACACACAGTTCTGCCTCAAACAGCACATAAAGGATCTTTATCCTGGTAGAATCTCCAAATACCTTAAAAACCTCTGCCAGATCATACAACTGGTCTTCATCCGGCATATGGTCTGTCACTGCTTTTACCACGTCTTCGTGGATCTGACATGCTTCGCAGTGTTCCACATCGTTTAATGCCATAGGCGGTGCTCCTTTCCTTTGTATTCACATAAATATTTCGTATGAATAATTGTTCATATGTTTATATTTGCATTATAATACAACCCATATAAATGTCAATATGTTTTCTGAAATTTTAACCCTGGTATCATAAAATCCCGGTAAGACATTCTGCTTTTCTTAGCAGCCGTCTTACCGGGATCAATATGATGTTCTTACTTATTCTTTTTATTTGAACTTTTTCTTGTTTTCTGCAAACTCAGCCTTTACTTCATCCATCAGCTCCGGCTTTGTAATCAGATCCATAGAAGCTCCGGCAATGGACTTGGCACCATAGAGGATGCAGTCTCTTGCAGCCTGTGTCTTTCCTGCATCTACAAATTCCTGAGAGTGGGAAGATGTACCTTCCGGTACAAAAGCTACACGGATACAGGAACCTGGGATCTCATACATAACGTTTCCAAAATCAGTGGAACCGGTCTTTTCTCTCGGTGGTGCCAGTCTTGGAGCACCTGCCAATTTGGCATTTTCCATAAGAAGCTCATTTAACTTAAGAACCGGGATCTTATTGTAAAAATCACTGGTCTGCTCTAATTCATAATCAACACCTGCGATCAGTGCTGCGCCCTTAACAATGTCCTTAAAACGGCTTACAACACCCTTTAACTCTTCCTTTGAGAAAGAGCGCAGGGAAAACTTACCTACAGACTTTACAGGCACTACATTAGCCGGTCCCGGAAGTTCTGCTACGGTATAATGCATACGCACATCATCCGGCACATGCTCTCTTAAAAATTCAATACCGTTAAATGCTACTAAAAGAGCATCAAAAGCGCTGCGTCCCTGTTCCGGAGCCAGTGCTGCGTGGGCACGTTTTCCATGGAAAGTAACCTTAAAGGACTGGTCTGCCAGACACTTTACATCTGTACAGGTAGTCGGGCTTCCATGCATCATAAACGCTACATCCAGCTCGTGGAAACAGCCGTTCTTGATCATATCACACTTAGAACCAAGGGTTTCCTCTGCCGGTGTGCCATAAACTACCAGTGTAAATGGCTCTTCTCCTGCACATTCCTTTAAAGCAACTGCTGCACCTAAACAGGACGGTCCCTGCATATGATGGCCGCATCCATGTCCTAAGCCCTCTAAAGCGTCATACTCGCAAAGGATACCGATCACAGGACCGCCTTCCCCATGTTTCCACTCTGCACGGAAAGAAGTTTCATATCCACCTACACTTCTTTTTACAGAAAAACCATTATCTGTAAGATATTTTGTTAAAAGATCACATGCCTGGTATTCTTTGCCTCTGTATTCCGGATGATCAAAGATAAAATCAGCCATTTCCCACAGTTTTTCTTTCTGTGCTTCAATTTTTTCAAATAATTCATTTTTCGTTGTCATAAAATTTCCCTCCGGACATTACATCGGTCCTAAATGGATACCCTGGGCAATTGCTGTCATAATACATGCTGTAACTGCCCAGATCAGGAACAGTTTCCAAATGAACTTCAGCCAACGGTCATATGGGATATTAACAGCACTGATGATACCCATAAGAGCAGTAGAATGAGGCAGAATATAGTTACAGAAACCATCACCGAAATTATATGCCAGAACACTGGTCTGACGGGTAACACCTAACAGGTCAGATACCGGGATCATGATCGGCATGATAGCTGCCGCCTGTCCACTGCCAGATACAATTACAAAGTTGATCAGTGTATTTGCAATATACATTGCAGGAGCCATAAAGAAGCTTGGTGTGTGACGCAGGCAGGAAGCCAGTGCGTATACAACAGTATCTACGATTTTTCCTGCGCTCATGATACTTGCGATGGCACTTGCAAGACCGATGATCATAGCAGCTGTCAGCATCTTCTTACAGCCTTCAACAAATACCTTTGACATATTAGAAGGTGTTTCTCCTGCAATAAATCCAACTACAATACCAAGTCCTACGAATACAGATGCCAGCTCCGGCATATCCCAGCCAAACTTAACAGAACCAACTACCATACCAGCTAAAGCTGCAACCAGAGCGATGATGATCAGGGTTTTTCTTACATCCATGGTTCCGAAAGAGTCAATATCCAGGTTTTTCTGCTCATTCTGGCTGTCCAGGTCATACATTGGGCTTAACTCTGGATTCTTGCGGATCTTTAAAGCATATCTTACCAGATAAATATTGGTAATAATAAGGAATACCACAAAGCAGACTGCACGGTACTGGATTCCTGAAAACAGCGGCAGTTCTGCGATCTTCTGGGCAACAACAGTGGTACTTGGATTTACAGTACCGGTTGCAAAACCAACTGCACCACCTAACAGGATGATCGCCGCACCAACAATGGAATCAAGTCCCATTGCCAGAGTGATCATTACAACTACAGGAGCAAATGCGATGAACTGGTTTACACCCTGGGTGGTACAGATCAACGCAAAGATGGTAGTCATGATCGGGATAAAGATATACAGACGGTTCTGAAATACCTTTGCAACACGGGCTACTGCAGAATGAAGAGCGCCGGATTTGCTGATCAGGTCAAACGCACCGCCTGAGAAGATGATGACTAACATCAGATCCACTCTCTTACACATGGAATTTACAATGTAAAGAGGGATCAGAAGTGGGTTAACTGGACAGCGGTCAATAAAGGAGAACTGGTTCGGGTCTACTACCTTTACTCCGTCTGCGTTTTCCACACGCACATACTGTCCTGCCGGAATGATCCAGGTTAGTAAGGTTGCGAACAAGATGATGACCATCATGATCACAAATGTGTGAGGCATTTTAAATGTCTTTTTGTTTTTTTCTGCCATTTTTAATACTCCTTCCGTACTTTTTTATTATTTTATCACGCTAAAGCATGGAAGTATATTTGATTTTATTTATTCTTTATATAAATTTAATAAATAATGACGATATTGGGATTAAAAGGCATTTTGACATCCATGCTGCCGGATCACCTGTGGAAAAATTTTCTCACATTCTCTTCCATGCGCCATAAGCATATCGATCATACGCTGCATATAGCCGGTCACTGGCATTTCTTTCCTGTATGCCAGCACAAAATCAGTGGCACTGTCAATATTACGCATACAATAATACCGCACATTTTCCTGCTTTTTCATATACATCACATAGCTTTCCCGGTTAAATCCGATCCCCAGTCCTTCTCCTACCATCTGCATGGCAGTTTCTATGCTGCGTATCTCCCGTATTTTTCCCGGCCTTACTCCATTTTTATTTAATATACGTTCTGAATCCCTGCGGATGCTCTGATTCTGTTTTGCCAGTATAAGCTTTTCCCCGTTCAGCCAGAAAAGGTCCAGACTTGGAAGGACTTTTCCTTCTTCCCAGACTGCCTTTTCATTAATGGGATGGTCTTTTGGGACAGCAATAAGAAGATGTTCTTTAAATACCACAAAACTATTCATATAGGGAGGCAGGTCTACGCTATTGCATAAAAGCAGATCTGCTTTAAAATTCTGGATACTTTCTTTTAATTCTTTCATGGTTCCTTCACAAAGGATCACTTCCACTCCCGGAAATTCCTTTTCGTAAGAGGCAATAACAGGGGGCAAAAATCCGGTCGCCCGGCGCAGCTGGACCCCGATGCGGATGCGTCCGCTGTAATTTCCTGTAATATCCTTTAATTTTTCATCCAGTTCATGGCTCAGCTGCAAAATAAGCTTCGCCTTTTCCACATACTGCTCCCCCGCATAGGTAAGGATAAACTGCTTTCCCACCCGTTCAAATAAACGGACTCCCAGGGATTTTTCCAGATTGTTAATGTATATGCTTAATGCAGGCTGGGAAATGAAAAGCTCCTTTGCCGCTGCTGTAATCGTTCCGTTTTCTGCCAGGGCACAGACGTATTCCTGTTCCTTCAGATTCATGATCATGCCTCCTGTGTGCTGAGACTTTTTTATCTTCTGTCATGTACTAGTACATCGTTTCATATATTATACTTAATTATCCGAAAGAATGGCAAGATTTATTGCTTTAAACAGCATAATGATCAAAAGTATTTCTGTCTAGGAACTGCTGCTGACTTTATCCCAATACATCCGTTGTAATTACAACAAAAACGAGACTGCCCGGGAGTTAAATCTCCACCGGCAGTCCCTTATATACCGTTTAAAAAAATTGAAGAACTAACAGGTCTTAGTTTAAATGACCATGATTCTTTATATCTTCTGGAATCATGCCTCAGGCTGCTGCGCCTGATATGAGTTTATTAATTCCTTTAAATGCTCAGTAAGCTTTGTATTCTCCCGGTAATCCACCGGGCAGTCAATGATAACAGGTACCTTCTGTTCAAATGCTTTTTCCAGAGTCGGGATCAGTTCTTCGGCACTGTTGATCCGATATCCGATGGCATGCATACTTTCTGCGAATTTTACAAAATCCGGGTTGGTAAAGTCTACATAGAAGTTCTCTCCATACCGGTCTTCTTCTTTCCATTTGATCAGGCCATAGCTGCAATCATTAAAGACCAGGGTTACAAAAGGAGTTCCGGTGCGCAGGGCAGTCTCAAATTCCTGGCAGTTCATCATAAAACCGCCATCACCAGTAATCGCCAGTACCTTTTTATCCGGGTTGATCAGCTTGGCTGCCAATGCACCCGGAACAGCAATTCCCATGGTGGCAAAGCCATTGGAAATAATACAGGTATTTGGCTCATAACAGTTATAATGCCTTGCGATCCACATTTTATGGGCACCTACATCAGAAATAACGATATCTTCTTTTCCCATTACCTTGCGCACATCATTTAAGATTTTCTGGGGCTTCATAGGAAATTCCATATCTTTGGCATAAGCCTCATGCTCCTTACGCATTTCATCACGAAGCTTAAAAGCCCACTCCGGTTCCTCATTTCTGTGGCAGCGCATGGCAATATGATTTAAAGAATAGGACAGATCTCCGATGACCTCTACATCCGGCTGATACAGCTTGTTAATGTGGCATGGTCTTGCGTCAATATGGAGAATGGTGTGATTTCCCTTGCTGTTCCATTTATTAGGTGCATATTCTACAATATCATAGCCTACTGCGATCACCAGATCTGCCTCTTCAATAGCAATATTCTGGTAGTCTTTCTGTGGAATACCGATAGTCCATAAAGAATATAGGTTATCGCAGGGGATAATGCCTTTTGCCATCATAGTATTGATCACCGGAATATGCAGTTTCTCCGCAAATTCCGTCAAAGCCTTAGATGCTTTATTCCGGATAGCAGAATGTCCTGCAAGGATCACTGGACGTTTTGCCTGGAAAAGCAGTCCTGCTGCCTCTTCCAGACTTTCTACACTTGCCATTTCCAGATTTGGCTTGTGATGCTTTAAAGGCTGGCGTCCCACTTCACTTTCGCTAGGCATAGCTGCAATATTGCAGGGCAGGTCAATGTGGCAGGCGCCTGGTTTCTCGCTTTCTGCGTATTTAAAGGCAATGCGGACTACCTCGTTTACGGTATCCGGATTTACCACCTGTTTGCTGCGCTTTGTGATCGGTGTAAACATGGTTACCAGATCCAGATACTGGTGGGATGTAAGGTGCATACGCTCCGTTCCTACCTGACCGGTAATGGCGATCAGCGGTGCGCCGTCTGTATTGGCATCTGCCACACCTGTTACCAGGTTGGTAGCACCAGGGCCTAAGGTTGCCAGGCACACACCAGCTTTGCCTTTTAATTTACCGTAAACATCTGCCATAAAAGCTGCGCCCTGCTCATGGCGGACTGTGATAAATTTGATCTTAGAGTCCTTTAACGCCCGCATTACCTCCAGATTTTCTTCTCCCGGAATACCGAAAACATATTCTACTCCTTCATTTTCCAGGCATCTTACTAACACCTGTGCTGCATTCATTGTTTCATTTTCTTTTGTCTGTTTCTGATCGCTCATGATCTGCTGCCTCCCTTTGATCTGATCCTGATTTGTTTTCCATAATATATGGACCCCACAGAACAGAAAAAGCCCCCGAAGATCTAACTCTTCAGAGGCTTCTTTGCCGTTTCATGTTTTCTGGATTCTTTTTCTGAAACGGATTATAGCATCCCAAAACTTCTTTTTCCAACACGAAAATCATTGTTCCGGGTACAGCATTTTTCTTTAATTATAATCCATGAGTTTTATGGACACAAACTTTTTACTCTTCTTTTTCTTCCGGAATTACTTCAATTCCCAGATCCTCTAACTGCTTTGGATCTACAGGAGTTGGTGCCTTTGTCATAAGACAGGAGGCATCTTTTACCTTCGGGAAGGCAATTACGTCACGGATGCTGTCTGCGCCTACCATTAACATGATCATACGGTCGAAACCATATGCCAGACCTGCGTGAGGTGGTACTCCGTACTTAAATGCCTTTAACAGGAAGCCAAACTGGTCATTTGCTCTTTCTGGTGTAAAGCCAAGTACTTCAAACATCTTAGACTGGATATCTGCCTGGTGGATACGGACAGAACCACCGCCCATTTCTACGCCGTTTAATACGATATCGTAAGCCTTTGCACGTACTCTTCCCGGATCGGAGTCAATGTACTGAAGGTCTTCATCCATAGGCATGGTAAATGGATGATGCATTGCTACGAAACGTCCTTCTTCTTCGGAGTACTCTAATAACGGGAACTCTGTTACCCAGAGGAACTTAAAGTCATCTTTCTTTAACAGGTCTAACTGTCTTGCCAGTTCCAGACGCAGGTTGCCAAGTACATCAAATACTACCTTGTCCCTGTCAGCTGCAAAGAGTAATAAGTCACCTGGCTTACCATCCATAGCAGCAACTAAAGCAGCCATTTCCTCATCCTTCATGAATTTAGCGAAGGAAGACTTGTAGGTGCCATCTTCATTAATAGCAATATAAGCAAGGCCCTTTGCGCCGAAGCCCTTTGCGTACTCTACTAAGGCATCGATCTTCTTTCTTGGCATATGTCCCTGTCCCTCTGCGTTGATACCGCGGACAGAACCACCATTCTCTAAAGCGCTCTTAAATACAACGAACTCGCAGTCCTTAACAACTTCAGAAACGTTCTTTAATTCCATTCCGAAACGAAGGTCTGGCTTATCAGAACCAAAACGGTCCATAGCTTCTCTCCAGGTCATACGCTGGATCGGCAGCTGCAGATCATAGTTGCAGACTTCTTTGAACAGCTTCTTTAACAGACGCTCATTTACGTCTAAAACGTCATCTACGTCTACGAAAGAAAGCTCCATATCGATCTGGGTAAACTCAGGCTGACGGTCTGCACGAAGGTCCTCATCACGGTAGCAGCGTGCTAACTGGAAGTAACGGTCATAACCGGAAACCATCAGTAACTGCTTAAACAGCTGTGGAGACTGTGGCAGTGCGTAGAAAGAACCTGGATGTACACGGCTTGGTACCAGGTAATCTCTTGCGCCTTCTGGTGTACTCTTGATCAGAGTTGGAGTTTCGATCTCTAAAAATCCTTCTTCTGCCAGGAATGCACGGGTCAGAGTAGCAACGCGGCTGCGCAGCATCAGGTTTCTCTGGATGTCAGGACGGCGAAGATCCAGGAAACGGTATTCCAGACGCAGATCTTCTTTTGTCTTGCTCTTTTCTTCAATTGGGAAAGGAGGAGTCTCAGACTCAGCCAGGATACGTAAGGACTCTGCTCTTACTTCGATGGCACCTGTAGCCAGGTTTTCATTTACAGCGCCGGAACGTGCCTCTACACGGCCTTCTACTGCAATAACGAACTCACTTCTTAATTTCTCAGCTTTCTCAAAGTTTTCGGTTCCGCAGTCGTTTTCCTCGAAAATGATCTGAAGGATACCAGAACGGTCTCTTAAATCAACGAAAATAATTCCGCCTTTGTTTCTGCTCTTCTGAACCCAGCCCATAACGGTTACTTTCTCGCCGATCTGGGCAGAAGTTACTTCTGTACATCTGTGGGACCGCTTCAGTCCTACCATTGATTCTGCCATGATTTTTCTCCTTTATAGCTATTAACTAATAAATTACCCTACTGTATATAAGTACGATTAATGTTTCAGGCTTTCTTTATAGAATTCCTTAAACTCCTGATAGCCTTCTTTTCCAAGCTGTTCCTTCTGGAACTTCTTGTTCTTGTTCATCTGGGCTACCAGTACGCGAACGCCTTTCTTTCTCTCTTCCATTGCTTCACGGATCACAGCTGCTAAAGAAGCGGAGTCAATTCCCTTTTCAAAGAGGAATGCTTTCTTCTCACCAGCACCAGGAACCGTAAATCCATTGTCTAAGAGAATGGTAACGATACGCTCAAAACCAATGGAGAAGCCGCATGCAGGTGTCTCCATACCGGTAAACTTGCCGATCATCTTGTCATATCTTCCGCCGCCTGCTACAGAACCGCCGAAGCCTTCCATGGAAACCTCGAAAATAGTTCCTGTATAGTAGGACATTCCACGTACCAGAGTCGGGTCAAATACAAGGCCAAATTCAGCCTCTGCTACGTCTTTTACAGTCTCCATAATGTGTACCAATCCCTGGCATACAGATGGATCCATTACATCCTTTAAAGTCTCTCCTAACTTCTTAACACCTTCTGCATCATTGGTAACAGTGCGAAGGATCTCCATATAACGGCTTACGCTTTCAGGAGCGTTTCCATTTTCCAGAAGTTCTTTCTCAACACCCTCAAAACCAATCTTGTCCATCTTGTCCAGAGTGATCAGAACGCTGTCCATAGCTTCTTCTGCAAAACCGCAGTAACGTGCCATGCCAAAAAGGATGCCTCTGTCGTTAATTCTTACAGTAAATGCATTGTCCGGGCAGATCTTGCTTAATGCAGTAGTAGTTGCCAGGATCAGCTCGATCTCAGCCAGATTGGTAGGATCGCCTAAAATATCAATATCGCACTGGGTAAACTGACGGAAACGACCCTTCTGGGGACGGTCTGCTCTCCATACGCTTCCCATCTGTAATGCCTTAAAAGGACTTGGAAGGTTTGCCGCATTATTTGCATAATAACGGGACAGAGGCAGTGTCAGGTCATAACGAAGACCGCTGTCTGCCAGGTCATTTTCTTCCTTTGCTGTCTCTAAATTCAGCTTATCGCCTCTCTTTAAGATCTTAAAGATCAGCTTTTCATTATCACCGCCCTGCTTGCTGGTCAGGTTCTCAATATGCTCCACGCAAGGAGTTTCGATCTGTGAAAAACCAAAGCCCTTGTAGGTCTCACGGATCTGGTTCATAACATATTCGCGGATCTGCATCTCTGCAGGAGTGATATCTTTCATGCCGGTAACCGGCTTCTTTGTTAATGCCATATTTTTCTCCCTGTTTTCTATCTGTTCTCTATCTGTACTATTCCTTTTTTATTGTAATGAACTTTCCCGATTTTGCAAGTCCTTTAGTGAATAATCTTCTCCTTGCGCCCGATCATTTCATCGATCCGGCTGATATACTGCTCTACTTCCTTTACATTCTCGCAGCGTTCCCTTCTGTTTTCAGACGGGAATACCACTTTTGTAGTAGTTCCTGCACCGCAGGCAGCAATGGTCTGCATCTCCTCCATGATCAGGATATTGTAGATACATGCCTTTCCCGGAAGAGAATAACCTACATTTTCAAAGTTGCCTGCCATGTTTTTCTGGCGGTAGAGATAATATGGTTCCATACCCATTCTGCGGGCACAGGCTTCACTTAAAGCAATCATTTCCGGTGTGTTGTTGATCTTTAAGTCCGCATATTCTTCCTTAAACATGTTCAGTCTTGCAGCACGTTTAATAGCAAGAGAATGAACGGTCAGAGAGTCTGGTTTTAAGGCTTCGATCTCTTCTAATGTATGTTTTACATCATCCAGATTTTCCCCTGGAAGTCCCATGATCAGGTCCATGTTGATGTTGTCAAAGCCAAGTTCTCTTGCAATATGGAACTTTTCTTTTACATTTTCTACTGTATGACGGCGGCCGATGAGATCCAGGGTCTTCTGGTTCATGGTCTGTGGGTTAATAGAAATACGGCTGATGCCATGGGAAGCTAAAACCTTTAACTTTTCTTCTGTAATGCTGTCCGGACGTCCTGCTTCTACGGTGAATTCCAGCGCATTCTTTGTATCAAACAGCTGCTCTAATTTACATAAGATAGCGTCAATGTCCTCTGCAGGCAGGGAAGTCGGTGTACCGCCTCCAAAATAAATGGTATCAAGAGGTCTTCCCTTCATCTTTTCCGCTGTATATTCCAGTTCCTTAAATAAGGCTTCCAGATACAATCCGGTACGGCCTTTCCACTTACTGATAGGATAAGAAGTGAAGGAGCAGTACAGGCAGGTAGTCGGGCAGAATGGGATACCTACATATAAGCTGTAACCTCTGTCATAGTCCAACGGCTCTAACAGACGTTTTTCCCTTGCTGCGATCTCAATGCTCAGATTGATCTTCTCATCGCTGGTCATGTAAGTTTCTTTCATGAATTTGCGGATGTCTTCTTCCTTCCATCCATCTTCCAGACGGCTTAATGCGATCTTGGTAGGACGGATCCCTGTAAGAGAACCCCATGGAAGTTCATGGCCAGTACGCTTTACAAGCATCTGGTAGAATAATTTTTTAATAACGTTTTTTGTGGCAGAGTGGTCTGAGAGATCTGCTTTTCCTGTGGAATGGGCAGTCAGAGTCCAGCCTTCCAGTTCTTCCCCATTTTCTAGTTTTTCCCAGATCCCAATAACAGCTTCCCCGTCCTCTAATCTGGTCTGTACATAAAAATCAACGCCCTCTTTTACTTCATGGGCATAAGTCTCACCCGGATAAAAAGACATCAGAAGTTCTCTGATGTCCTGTTCATATGCATTATCCTGTATTAATAATCCGATCATTTTCTTCCTGCTTTCTATCTATCGTACCTCTTTCGTACTTATCTGTAATACGGAATAGGATTGTGCTCCTTTTCATAGCCAATGGTAGTTGGATCCCCATGTCCCGGATAGACCATAGTATCTTCCGGAAGCACAAATAATTTATTTAAAAGGGAATCCGCTATATCACTGCTGCTTCCTGTTGCCAGGTCTGTACGGCCATAGGACTCATAAAACAGCGTATCACCGGAAAGAAGTACCTCTTCTTCCGGAATATAGTAGCTGACGGAACCTGCTGTATGTCCAGGTGTTGCAATGACTTTCCATTTATATCCTAAAAGTTCTAATTCATCCCCGTCATGGACCAGTACATCTGCATGGAAACTGGTCTGTTTTCCAGGCACATGGCAGGACAGATTAATAGAAGTATCTGCCAGCATGGCATCTTCTGTTTCAGAGGCATATACAGGAATGTGGAATGCCCGCTTTACCTCAGGCACTCCGATAATATGATCAAAATGTCCATGTGTTAAAAGCACTGCCACCGGTGTTACACCCAGTTCACTGCATTTATTTAAAATATAGGCTCCATTATCTGCCGGGTCTACCACTACGCCTTCTTTGGTATCGTCGTTGTAGACCAGATAGCAGTTTGTGCTCACCATTCCAAGCACCATGGTCTTTATCCTGAAATTACTCATAGTTCTCCTTCTATATGGCACTGTCTGCCACTGCAGATCCGGCCGGATGCAGCAGTTTCATCAGCCTGTAGTTCTCTGGATATCCAGAACACCGTCGATCTGGCGGATCTTATCGGTAATACGGTTCAGTTCTTCTGTTCCATGGATATCAAAGGTCATAATAATGGTGGCGCGGCCCTGCTTGCTGGTACGCACGTTCATGGAAGTAATATCGATCTGCTTTTCTGTAAATACCTTTGAAATATCTGCAAAAAGGCCGATACGGTTGTTTGCGAAGATCTGGATCTCAGTGGAATACTGCTCTGTACTGGTAGGATTTTCTGCCACCTGCCACTCAGCATCGATCAGCCGTCCTCTTTCATCTTCCGGAAGGTTGATCACATTGATACAGTCTGTACGGTGGATGGAAACGCCTCTTCCTCTGGTAACAAAACCAACGATCTCATCACCAGGTACAGGATTACAACATCTGGAGAAACGAACTGCCAGATCATGAAGTCCCTTGACCACGATACCGCTCTTATTCTTGCGTACAGTTGCTTCGCCGCTTCTTCCGTCTGTATCGGCAATGCCGTCCAGAACTTCTGCGTCAGTGATCTCACGTTTCAGCTTCTTCTCCCGCTCTTCCAACATCTTGTTAATGACCTGGCCCTCTTTTAAGCCACCATGTCCAATAGATGCAAGAACAGAATCCCAGTCTTTAAAGGCATAGCGGTTCATTACCTTTTCCATAAATTCCGGTTTGGAAAGGTCCGCCAGGTTAATGCCTTTTGCCTTACAATAACGGTCAATGGCATCACGGCCGCGGATGATATTATCCTCTTTCATCTGGGTCTTGAACCACTGATTGATCTTATTTTTTGCCTGTGTGCTGCGTACCAGCTTCAGCCAGTCGCGGCTTGGTCCCTTGGAATTCTGGGAGGTAATGATCTCAATACGGTCTCCATTCTGGATCTGATATTCAATAGGAACCAGTTTTCCATTGACTCTGGCGCCTACCATCTTATTTCCTACCGCACTGTGGATGGAATAAGCAAAATCAATAGGAGTAGAGCCGCTTGGAAGAGTCTTTACATCACCGGACGGAGTGAAACAGTAAACACTGTCAGAGAACAGGTCCAGGTCACCCTTTACCATGCTTAAAAACTCTTTGGAATCATCTGTATCACGCTGCCACTCCAAAATCTGGCGCAGCCAGCTTAATTTCTCTTCTTCTTTTCCGGCAGCGATCTGTCCGCTTCCGCTCTCTTTGTATTTCCAGTGAGCAGCGATACCATACTCAGCAGTACGGTGCATCTCATAGGTACGGATCTGGATCTCAAATGGCTGTCCGGTGCTGCCGATCAGAGTTGTATGCAGAGACTGATACATGTTCTGCTTCGGCATAGCGATATAGTCTTTAAAACGACCAGGAATTGGCTTGTACATTTCATGGATCACACCAAGAGCTGCATAACAGTCTTTTACTGTGTCTACCATGATACGCACAGCAAACAGATCGTAGATCTGATCCAGGGTCTTGTTCTGCTTTAACATCTTCTTATAAATACTGAAGAAATGCTTTACTCTGCCGCCTACGGTGGCTTCAATGCCTGCTTCGTCTAAATGTGCCTTTACTTCATCTACAATGGACTGGACAAAAGCTTCTCTTGCATCTTTGCGCAGATCCACTTTTTCTACCAGGTCATAATAAACTTCCGGCTTTAAAAACTTAAGTGATAAGTCATCTAATTCGATCTTAATCTTGGAAATACCCAGACGGTCTGCAATAGGAGCATAGATCTCCATGGTCTCCCTTGCTTTTTCCTTCTGCTTCTCCGGCTTCCAGTACTGGCCGGTACGCATGTTGTGAAGACGGTCTGCCAGCTTAACGATGATAACGCGGATATCCTTTGCCATTGCAAGGAACATCTTGCGCAGGTTCTCAGCCTGGATCTCCACTTTATCTTTATCCCAGTTTAACTGAGTCAGCTTGGTAACACCGTCTACCAGGAAAGCAACCTCCGGACCAAACTCTTTGGTCAGCTCATCCAGTGTCATGACGGTATCTTCTACTACGTCATGAAGAAGGCCGGCTGCAATGGTCTCCTTGTCCATCTCCAGATCAGCCAGGATAATAGCCACACATAAAGGATGGATGATATAAGGCTCTCCAGACTTTCTCTTCTGATCCTTATGTGCTTCTGCAGCGACCTTGTATGCCTTTTCGATCATGGAAATATCATCGGAAGGATGGTATTTATGGATCGTTTTGACCAGATCCTGATACAACACTTCCGGGCTGGTAAAGTCCGCCGGAGCTTCAAGCTCTATATCCAGTTTTTCTTTTGTTCCCTCTTTTCCCATATATGTGGCCACCTTTTTACAAATAATTAGTTACCATTATAATTTTTTTTGAAATAAAAAAGCAAGGTCTGGTATACCTATTACTTTCTTATGAGTTCTGATTACTTACCCTCATAGATAATAGCAGACTCAACATCATAGCCCTTTAAAAGTTCTCTTCCCTTAAGTCCTGCCAGTTCCATTACAAAACAGATCTTCACTACCTTGCCGCCCAGTTCTTCGATCAGCTTGATAATTGCTTCCGTAGTACCACCGGTAGCGATCAGGTCATCAATGATAACAACCTTCTGTCCAGGAGTAATGGAGTCCTTGTGCATCTCAATCTCTGCAGTGCCATATTCCAGTGCATACTTTGCAGAAACAGTCTCGCAAGGCAGTTTTCCTTTTTTGCGGACCGGAACAAAGCCCTTGTGCTCTGCATAGGCAACCGGCACACCAAAGATAAATCCTCTGGACTCAGGACCTACTACTACATCATAATCTACATCCTTTAACATATTGCGGATACTGTCCACTGCCAGGTGCAGACCGTCTGCATCCTGAAGGATGGTAGTTACGTCCCTGAAAATAATACCAGGTTCCGGAAAATCCGGGATGCTTCTTACATATTCTTCCAGCTTTTTCATATTTATATCCTCGTTTCTTTAAAATTTACTTAAGCGACTCATCTTGCACGGCTATGCCGCACAAGATGCATCGGAATATTACTTCTATTATACTTGCTCTGGCGGACACTGTAAACCCCGGGCAGTACACGCCCCTCAAATCTTTATTCCAATCTTCCCTGAAATATGGTAATATGTCCTTGTTATTTTCAGAACATATCGATATATCGTGAGGTTTTACATATGACTGGCTTAGGTACACTTGTAAATATGGCTGCTATCCTTATAGGAAGCGGTATTGGACTTTTATTAAAAAATGGCATTCCCAAACGGCTGCAGACCACGATCTCCAGCGCAGTGGGGCTCTGTGTGGTCTTTGTTGGTGTTACAGGCGCTATCAAAGGGCTGATGAACGTATCAGGAACTACCTTTGAGACCAAAGATACGTTAGTGGTAGTCATCTGCATGGCAATCGGCGCTGCCATCGGTGAATGTCTGGATCTGGAACAGAGAATGGAAAACCTGGGGGACTGGGTCAAATCCAAGCTTCCAAATGGTTCCTCTTCCTCCAATTTTACAGAAGCCTTTGTAAGCACCTCCCTTGTTTTCTGCATCGGTGCCATGGCCATCGTCGGTTCCATTGAAGACGGTTTAAACCATGATTATACCATGCTCTTTACAAAAGCTGTTATGGACGGTGTGCTTTCCATTGTTTTTGTAGCATCCTTAGGTATCGGCGCTGCATTTTCCATGTTTCCCGTAGGCATCTACCAGGGAAGTATCACTCTTCTTGCAGGTCTGGTAAAACCCTATCTTACAGACCTGATGATCGGACGCCTTTCCTGCATCGGTTCCATCCTTATCTTTGCCCTTGGTTTAAATCTGACCATCGGAACAAAGATCAAGATCGCAAATATGCTTCCGGCTGTATTCCTGCCGGTTATCGTATGCCTGTTGGGATTTTAAAACAGGTTATGGTTGTCATTGTGAATATGATTATGAAAGGACATTATCATGTTAAAAGAAGAAAGACAGACCTGGATCTTAAATAAACTTCATACCTCCGGAAAGGTAGTAGTCAGCCACCTGGCCGGGGAATTAAAGGTTTCCGAAGATACCATACGCCGTGACCTGTTAGACCTGGACCAGAAAGGACAGTTAAAACGGGTATTTGGCGGTGCCATCCCTCTGGAAAAACCGGTCATCAACTTCTTTGACCGGGAAACCGCCGATGTTGCCTTAAAACAGCAGCTTGCCATGCGGGCACTGGAATTTCTGGAGCCGGACCAGCTGGTTGCCATTGACGGCAGCAGCACCAATCTTCAGTTTGCCAAAAATATCCCTGATAATTTAAAGCTTACAGTTCTTACCAACAGCTACAGCATTGCCCATGTATGCTCCTTAAAAGAGCAGATCCGTGTTATTATCCTGGGCGGTGATCTGTTAAAAGACTCCATGACCACAGTAGGGGAAGTAGCCGCTGCCCAGGCTGCTGCCTATCACCCGGATCTGTGCTTCATGGGTGTCTATGCCATCCACCCGGAATACGGCATGACCATTCCTTATCCCGAAGAAGTCAGCATCAAACGCCAGCTGATCCACTCCTCCAGCCGGGTCATCGCACTGGTAAATCCCATCAAACTGAACACTGTTTCACGATACCAGGTGTGCGGGATCGAGGATTTTACAACTCTCATCACAGATGGAAATGTGCCGCAGGAGATGGCATCACGATATAAAAACAGAGGATTAGATTTCCTGTAAAACAGTTTGAGCCGCCCGGTATGGGCGGCTCTTACTTCTTCCAATCAAAAAAACTGCGTCAAAATGACCGTTCGATTTGCAAATATCAATTGTACACATCTTGAGCGCAGCTGTACGAATGTAGCGGACAAAGTCCGATACAGGCGAACAGGTGCATGCGAAAGCCAGTGTACAATGATACTTGCAAATCGGTTTCAGGTGATTTTGACGCAGTTTTTTCCTCTACTTTATTCACCAAACACAGCCTTATAATCAGCCTGGAACTTTGCAATTCCCTGGTCAGTTAAAGGATGCTTGGTCATCTGCTCTAATACCTTGTATGGAACAGTTGCGATATCAGCGCCAGCCTTTGCGCAGTCGATCACATGGATCGGGTTGCGGACACTTGCTGCAATGATCTCAGTCTCGATGTTGTGCATCTGGAAGATCTCGGTGATATCATAGATCAGGTCAATACCTGGCATGGAGATATCATCCAGACGTCCTAAGAATGGAGATACATAGGTAGCGCCTGCTCTTGCAGCTAACAGTGCCTGTGCTGCGGAGAAGATCAGAGTTACGTTGGTCTTAATGCCTTCTGCGTGAAGAACCTTAACTGCCTTTAAGCCTTCTACAGTCATAGGGATCTTAACAACCATGTTTGGATGGATCTTAGCGATCTCACGGCCTTCTTCGATCATTCCTTCTGCTGTTACAGTAGTTGCCTTTACTTCGCCGCTGATCGGTCCGTCAACGATAGAAGTGATCTCTTTGATAACCTCTTTAAAATCACGGCCTTCTTTTGCGATCAGGGATGGGTTTGTGGTAACACCACAGATAATTCCCATATCATTTGCCTTGCGGATATCATCTACATTTGCTGTGTCAATAAAAAACTTCATGAAATAGTCCTCCTCTTACATTTTGCTTCCCACCGATACCGGATTGCTACGTGTTTTTACCCCGGTATCATTTTATACTTGTATTATATCGCAGACCATGCACATGTCAAGCAAATTTCCGCATTATTTTGCCACATTTTATGGCTATACGTGCAAAATACCGCATTATATTTTTGAATATCATGCATAAAAACGCATTAAAAAGAGCCCGGCCTGCGGACTCTTTCGTGTTTACATCTGTGATTTTTCGCATTTGCCCATTATCTCCGGACACCTGCATATCTTCTTATAAATTTCCTTACATAATACGCACATTTTTCAGCGCACCGGTCTTACAGAACTGGGTCCATTCGCATACATTTACCGCATGATCCCCAATACGCTCTAAGTATTTGGCAATCATCAACAGGTCGATCCCCTGGTCTGCATGGGACGGCGCAGATTTTAACAGCTCCACCACATCCGATTTTACCTGATTAAACAGCGCATCCACCTCATCATCCCTGCGGATGATCTCCTCTGCCTCTTCCACGTCCTGCTTAATAAATGCTTCTACTGCATCATGGACCATTTTCTGGGCTGACGCTGCCATAGCAGGAAGATGCTGTACAATGTGGTATGCATGATCACTCTTAATCCGCAGGATCAGCTCTGCAATATCAGATGCATGATCTCCAATACGCTCCAGATCCGTTACCACCTTAAGAGCAGTGGAGATCTGGCGCAGATCCCTTGCTACCGGCTGCTGGCGAAGGATCAGGGACAGACAACGGGACTCAATGGCACGTTCCATGTCATTTACATTCCGGTCTCCTTTAATAACATCCTCTGCCATGGTATAATTCTGGTCTTCAAATGCCACGAAAGTCTGCTCAATGGCTTTTTCCACCATCATGGCCATATCACGCAGGCATTTATTCAACTCCTCTAATTCATGTTCATAAGTAATGCGCATCCCTTATGCCCCTTTCCGTTGCTTTTCCAACATTTTCGTAACTCTACATTCTCACATTTTACCGTAGGATCACATTCCATCAACCAAAACGTCCGGTAATATAATCTTCCGTTCTCTTGTCCTTTGGCATGGTAAACAGTTCATCTGTGGTAGCATATTCCACTACCTCGCCTACCAGGAAAAATGCTGTATAATCTGCAATACGGGTTGCCTGCTGCATGTTGTGGGTAACAATAGCAACCGTATACTTGCTCTTCAGATCGTCCATCAGGTCCTCGATCTTTAAGGTAGAAATCGGGTCCAGTGCAGATGTAGGCTCATCCATTAACAGAACCTCCGGCTCTACTGCCAGCGCTCTTGCAATACAAAGACGCTGCTGCTGACCACCGGAAAGTCCCAGTGCAGATTTCTTTAAACGGTCAGAAACCTCATCCCATAAAGCTGCGCCCTTTAAACTGCGCTCTACGATCTCATCTAACTGTGCCTTGTTCTTGATACCGTGAATTCTTGGGCCGTAAGCCACATTATCATAAATACTCATCGGAAATGGATTTGGCTGCTGGAACACCATTCCCACTTTTTTACGAAGAAGTGTGGTGTCTACCTGCGGATCATAAATATCTTCCCCGTCAAGAAGCACGGTTCCCTCGATCTTTACATTTGGAACCAGGTCATTCATACGGTTTAATGTTTTTAAATACGTAGATTTTCCACATCCGGATGGTCCGATAAATGCAGTGATCTTATTTTCATAAAGGTCCAGATTAATATTTTTCAGTGCATGATTTTCTCCATAGTACAGGTTCAGGTTCTGTGTGGAGATCTTTACTTTATTTTCCATATATACTCATTTCCCTTTCGCGTCTTTCACGTTTATCTTGTCTCTACATTAAACCGGTGGGACAGATATTTTGCCAGTGCGTTGATTGCCAGTACGATCACCAGAAGAACAACTGCTACGCCGAAAGCTTCATTGTATTTTGCCTTCTGCATAAACAGATACAGCTGGATAGTCAGTGTACCACCTGACTCAAGTACCTTGCCAAACAGGTTCTTTGGAAGGTAATAGCCGCTTCCTGCAGTAAACAGTAAAGCTGCAGACTCACCTACAATACGTCCGATCGCCAGGATAACACCTGTAAGGATACCAGGCATAGCGCTTGGAAGAAGGATGGTGCGGATCATATACCACTTAGTAGCACCAATTCCCAGTGCACCGTGACGGTAACTGTCAGGAACGGTCTTTAATGCTTCCTGGGTGGTTCTTGTGATCAGTGGAAGGATCATTAAAGTCAGTGTCAGGGAACCGGTAAGAATGGAGTAGCCCAGTCCCAGTGTATTTCCGAAAAATACCATTCCGAAAAGACCAAATATAATAGAAGGAATACCGGAAAGTGTTTCTGTTGTAAATACGATCAGACGGACGATCTTTCCCGGTTTTGCATACTCATTTAAGTAAACCGCAGAACCTACACCAATAGGAGTTGCGATCAGCAAAGTGATCACTACAATATAAAGAGTGTTGATAATATTTCCAAGGATACCGAAAGTTCCCTTTGTAGCGCTGGAAACAGTGCTTAAAAAGGAACAGGTCACATGTGGGACACCTCTTACAAAGGTATAACCTAAAATTCCGATGAGAAGGAGCATAGAGAGACTGGCACATCCGTAGATAATACCGGTTAAGATCACATCTGTGCTGCGGATGCGTTTTCCATAAATGCTTTCCCGGATCACGGAGTTTTCATTGATACGGATAGCGGCTTCACCTGTCATTTTGTTTTCTCTCCCTTCTTCAGAATACTGTTTAAACCAATGTTGATGATCATGATAAATGCAAATAATACAAGACCGATGGTAAATAATACTTCTCTGTGCAGTCCGGATGCATATCCCATTTCTGCTACAATAGCAGTAGTCAGGAAGCGGACGGAGTTAAATGGAAGGGGGAAGTTTACGGAACTTCCGGATACCAGTGTAATAGCCATTGCCTCGCCGATGGCTCTTCCTGTTCCTAAAACAACGGCTGTGATAATACCGGATTTTGCTGCAGGAAGGATCACCTGGAAAATAGTCTGGATCTTTGTAGCGCCTAATGCAAGGGAAGCGCTTTTTAAATGACCCGGAACAGCTCTTAATGCAGACTCACTGATGTTGATAACGGTTGGAAGGATCATCAGCGCCAGTACCAGCACTGCGGAGATCAGGTTTGCGCCGCCGGTATACTGATGAGTAGAAGAACCTTTAAATACAGCCAGTTCCATTTTATACATCAGAGGATTTAAGATCAGGATGCCTAACAGACCGTAGATAACGGACGGGATACCTGCTAACAGCTCTACTGCCGGCCGGACTACATTTGCCAGTTTTTTCGGCGCTACTTCTGCCAGGAAAACTGCTGTCATCACGCCAACCGGCACACCGATCAGGATCGCCAGAAAGGTTCCCACAATGGATGTAAGGATAACATACAGGATACCAAAGCTTGGTGTAGCAGCAGCCGGCTGCCATAAGGTACCAAAAAGGATATCCAGGATGCCTACTTTAAACAGCGCCGGTGTACCGCTGAATATCATATATAATGTAATGGAAGCAACAGCCAGAACAGCGAAAAAGCCGCATGCGGTGAAGATCGCTTCTGCAGCTCTTTCTACTGTAGACTTGCTGCCATGATGGGAACGGACGGAAAATGTTTCCTGTGTCATTGCAGACAGTCTCCTTTCGTTTTGTATGACTCACACTTTTTATCGTCTTTATTTCTTTTTCGTGTTATCTGTCCACTGATTATTTGTCAGCTGTGATCAGACCTACAGATTTTACAAGTTCAGAACCTTCGTCAGAGTAGATGAAGTCAAACAGTGCCTTTACAAGATCGCTCTGCTCGCTGATCTCACCCTTGGTAGCCATTACGAATGGACGGCTTAAGAAGTACTTTCCTGCCTTGATGTTCTCTTCGGTTGGCTCAGCGCCGTCTAATTTTAATGCCTTTACAGTGTCATCTAATACATCCAGGGAAACATATCCGATGGAACCTGGGGTAGATGCTACCTTTGCCATTACTGCGCCGGTGCTGTCTAATTCATTGCTGTACTTGCAGGCATCTTCCAGCTTTAACAGTTCCTCGAAAGCACCTCTTGTACCGGAACCTGCCTCACGTCCTACTACTACGATTGGAGCATCATTTCCGCCTACATCTTTCCAGTTGGTTACTGTTCCGTCATAAATGCTGGTCAGCTGATCCTTGGTCAGATCTTCTACTGTGTTTGCAGGATCAACTACAACTGCGATACCATCAATTGCTACGATGTTTTCTGCAACTCCCTTTGCCTTTTCCTCATCCTTTAAGTTTCTGGAAGAGTTACCGATATCTGCTGTTCCGTTAGAAACTGCCTCGATACCAGCGCCGGAACCTACGAACTCAGCGGTTACTGTTACCTTTGGATATTTCTCCATAAATGCTTCGCTTAATGCATTTGCGAACTTCTCCATAGAAGTGGAACCTACCATGCTGATGGATCCGCTTAAATCTGCATCTGCGCTCTTTGCTTCTGTTGCTGCTTCTTTTGTTGTTTCTTCTGCCTTTGCTTCAGTTGTCTGCTCTGCTGTAGTTGCGGTCGCTGCTGTGGTAGCTGCTGCACCGGAGTTTCCACATCCTGCAAGCATACCTGCTGCCATTACTGCAGAACCGATCATTGCCATTACTTTCATGCCATTTTTTTCATAATTATCTTTTCCTCCACTTTTGTACCGCTTTATGTTTGTATTGTTTTGCGGTATTTATATTTTTCTTTGTTGTTTTCTTGTTCTTACATTGTGGAGTATACAAAAGTTTTACAATAGCTGAAAGCAAGGTATGGTATAGGTTTTGTAAAATTTAAGTAAACCGGTCAGATTGCACGTACAAAAATGCGCTATAAAATCGCAAAAAAAGACCAGCTTCCATACAGCCGGTCTTGTCATACAGTCTTTTTTAACTTTTCTTGATAAAATCAGTCCCGCATTTCGGGCAGTGGATACTGATCCGTCCTCTTCCTCTTGGAACACGCACTTTCTGTTTGCAGTTCGGACAACGGTAAATATGATACTTTCTGCTTTCCTGATAGCGGAATTTCCACTTCTTCCACCATTCTGATACATAAAACTGCCGTCTTAAAAAGGCTTCATTTTCTTGATAACGCTTATTAATGTTTTTGGAAAACATTCTTGCATACAATATAATGAGCACGATCCATTCCAGTGCCCATAATATTCTGGAAGGCAGGGCCGCCGGGATCAGTAAATTAAAGATGATCAGCGCCAAAAGCACACCGGACAGAAACCGCCCAAATTGGTCCATTCCGTATCTTCCAATCATAAAGCGCTGAAACTGCTGTCTGAGTCTGTTTAAATAATCACGCATAATTATATTTCTCCTCAATGTTTATGAAATGTAATATTATGATACCAGGGTCAAAAGGTCGGAAATCCGACGCAAGCTTGCTTGCAGAAGGAGTTTTGACCTTGGGGCCCCGCCAAAAACATGAGTAAGAAGCCATTTTTTGAAGAAAAATGAGCGGATTACGAATGTTTTTAGAATTGCGAGAGTGCAAAGCACGTAGCAATTCGGTATCAGAGCAATCATTTTGCCTACATCGAGTTATTATACATGATATTAAGCAGAACTGCCACTGACAGTTTTACCTTAAATGTTAGAAAGCAGCTTCTGCCAGGGAATTGAGTGTATCAATTGCCCTTGGTGGAAGCTGCTTTTCTAAGTTATGTTACTTATTTTAGTTGTAAGTTATTGTTGGATTAAATTGTGTTGGATGGTTTATTCGATCCAGATGCCTTCGGTAGTTGGTCCAAGGCCTTCATACCAATCATCATCGCCTGCAGAGAAAGCACCTCTGACGCGGTAGTAATAGCCTTTTTTCTGATTTTCAAATACAACTGAAACTGATGGATTATCAATTCCCTCTGGATATTCCTCTAATGTAAATTCATAATCACGGTAATCTACCTGCTGCCATATATCTTTTTCTTTATTATAGCGATCCAAATAAAGTGAGATATATAATTCTTTCACTGGTTTTCGTAAATATGTATGAGCCGTAACTCCAATATCTCCATTTCCTTTATCCGTTATAGCCACATCCACTGAGTCAAAAAAAGTTCCTCTTCTTGCATAAGATTGTGCTTTTCCAATGCTATATTTCACGTTCTTATTACACAAATCAGATTGTTGGTTAACCGATGTATACACTTCTGGAGAAGGTATTGATGCAAATGCAGTTACCATAAACACATTTATCAATACTAAGCAACTTATTACTAAACGTATTACTCTTTTCATTAAACCTCCAATATGTCAAAAATGAATTTTGTTCAACATCTCATCAAAATCATTTTGTTCTATAGCACCTGATAAATAATAACATACACCATTATAAATAAACTGTGCCATATAACCAGTTCCACCCGTTTCAATATTTTCCATATAAACATCTATATCCATATGCAATATCGAATTCCATATTTTATGATTTTCTTTTGCATCAGAAGCATGTATCCTGGATGTTTTTTATCTGACTTAGTTTGAACAAAAAACACTCTTGATGTTTTGCAATTATACTGTAGTCTTCCGTACCCATCTTCTATCACTAGATTTTCAAAATACATCCCCTCCGGCATATACCCCAACTTCAGCGTCTTAACCCCTAATTCTTCCGCAATCTTGTCATATGCCTCTTCTTCATCTCTCACGGTCAGCACATTAGAGTCATTGTTATAGACTACGCCATTACTAACTCTTCTCCCATCCCGATAAAAATAAGATTTCGTTCCCATAGCCACAAAACATCCGCCAATAACCATAATTGCTGCTGCCAGCCCCACAACCAGTGCTTTTCTTACAGGGCGCCTGCGGGTTTTACGGGATGATTTGGTATTCGTTGTATTGGAAATCTCTGAGAAAAGAGCCTGCTCCGCCTGGATCCGTGACCAGATCTGGTCAAACTCATCCTTTGGCGGCGGATTGATAGGCAAAAAACGGGTATCTTTTTCTGCCTGTTCAAATTGCTTTAAAATATCACTGTCAGTCAGTTTTTCCCTCTTTTTATTTTGATTTCCCATCCAGTCATTCATTTCCAAGTTCAATCTTCCTGTTTTTCCCACTTTACACCTCAGTTGTCAAATACCTTAAGTTCCCTCTCGGTTTAGGGTTGACTTTTTGCAGTTAATGCTTACTATATTAGTAGATGTTTTTCCCTCAGGAGGTTTTTATGAAAAAAATCATTTTAACCGGCGGCGGTACTGCCGGTCATGTTACTCCCAACCTTGCTCTTCTTCCTTCTTTAAAGAAAGCAGGCTATGAAATCCGTTATATTGGTTCTTACCAGGGTATCGAACGCAAACTGATCGAAGGTGCCGGCATTCCTTACGACGGCATTTCCTCAGGCAAGCTGCGCAGATACTTTGATCTGAAGAATTTTTCTGATCCTTTCCGTGTAGCAAAAGGCTATTTTGAGGCACTTCGCCTTATGAAGCGTTATAAACCAGATGTTGTATTCTCCAAGGGTGGTTTTGTTGCTGTACCAGTCGTTCTGGCTGCAAAACATTATAAGGTTCCCGTTATTATCCATGAATCCGATATGACTCCCGGCCTTGCAAACAAGATCTGTATTCCATCTGCCGCAAAAGTTTGCTGCAATTTCCCGGAAACACTGAAATATCTTCCAAAAGACAAAGCCGTTCTTACAGGTTCTCCTATCCGTGCAGAACTTTTAGAAGGTGACCGCAAAGCGGGCCTGTCCTACGCTCATTTAACAGAAGATAAACCTGTCCTTCTGATCATCGGCGGAAGCCTTGGATCTGTTGCTGTAAACACAGCGGTACGAAAGATCCTTCCACAGCTTTTAAATACATTCCAGGTAATACATATCTGCGGAAAAGGCAATCTGGATGAAAGCCTGATCGGTACCGAAGGATATGTACAGTATGAATATGTAGATGCACCTTTAAAGCATCTGTTTGCTGCTGCTGATGTCGTCATCTCCCGTGCAGGTGCTAATTCCATCTGCGAACTTCTGGCTTTACGTAAGCCCAACCTTCTGATCCCGCTTTCTGCTGCTGCCAGCCGCGGTGACCAGATCTTAAATGCAGATTCCTTCGCACGCCAGGGCTTCAGCAAAGTCTTAAAAGAAGAAGAACTTTCAGATGAAACCTTAAGCACTGCTGTGTTTGATCTTTACAAAAACAGGGAAACCTATATCAATGCAATGGAAAAAAGCAGTCTCAGCAATGCGGTAGAAACCATTACCTCTTTGATAGAGTCCTGCGTTTCCCATTCTTAAATTGTTACTGTTCATGCATTGCATGGCCAGCAACGGATTTCCCTTTGTTTCGGGAGAACATGGTCCTGTCTAGGGCCAGTCTTCCCGTTTCAAAAGTGATTTTATGTACTTTCTGATACGGCTGACCCGTGAATAGCAGGCTTTCTCTGAAATAGAAAGCTGATCACAGACTTCACTGGTTGGCCGTCCTTCTATTAATTTCAACTCCGCAACTTTCTGCCAGTTTTCCGGCATACGGTCCACTTCGTCCAGGATCGCTTTGCACCGCTCTTTTCCGGAGAAAACGTCTACTAACCCAGGCTGATGCAGCTGCATCCTGTACTCTTCGGCTGCAAACGTTTCTCCATTCAGATCTTCACAATATCGTTTCTTTTTCTGTCTGTGAAAATCCATACAACGGCTTCTAAGGATCCTGCCAAGCAAGATCTTCTTCCCCTCTTCCGGTTGTTTCAGGGAATAATCATACCTTGCATAGGAAACAAATGTGTCCTGAATGATATCGTCAATATCATCCACTGGTATATCGTAAGCATAAGCAAGACGTCTTAAGGTATCCTGATAGGTCAGATACATTTCTTCAAAACTCGCTTTTGCTTCTTCATCCATACGTTTGATCATAAGTGACTACAGACAGCCTTTGATCTTCTCTGCTGCTTCCGTTAATTCTTCTGCGGATGCTGGTACCCGGTACCCAGTTGGCAATATTGGCAGGACCGCCCTCATAACGCGGGATCACATGCATATGGAAATGCATTACAGTTTGTCCTGCTGCTTCACCGTTATTCTGAACCAGGTTAAATCCGGCGCAGCCTAACCCCTTCTTCATAGCAGCTCCTATCTTCGCTCCCAGTGGAAGCACCTTTGCCGCTGTCTCTGCATCCAGCTCACATACATTGGCAAAATGCTTTTTAGGCAGGATCAGTGAATGTCCTTTTGATGCCGGACCCAGATCCAGGATCACACGGAAATCCTCGTCCTCATAAACAGTTGTAGAAGGAATCACCCCCCTTGCAATCTTACAAAAAATACAATTATCTTCTGCCATTTTTAATTCCTCCTCTTCTGTGTCGATAAGCGCTTTTCTTGTTTATAATACTAGCATAATTTTTTTCCCTTGTTAAGCGCATTTCTGCAATATCTCCAAAAAAACGTCCCCTCTCCATGTCTGTTTCTGTCACCTCCTGTCGTTTTATGACTTTTTCTATCTCCAAAGGTACTTTTCCTCTGCGATCCACACTTCATCCCCCTGACTGAGCACCACTTTTTCGTTGGCTGCCAGCAGCCTTCCATTGACCTTTGTTCCATTTGTGGAATTCAGATCTGTAAGAAAATACTGCCCATCCTCCTCTGTGATCCTTACATGAAAACGGCTTACTGTACTTTTATTTAAAATATAGTCCGCCAGCCCTGTATGTTTTCCTATCACAAAGGGAACATATCCCACTGCAATATCTTCATTTTCTTCTCCTGCCGATACCAGCATATGATCCGGCTCCTCTTTTACAGTAAGCAGCATAGTCTGACATTCTTCCTGAAGTTCCTCTGTTTGTTTTTCCTGCTGTCTTTCTGCTGTCTTTTCTCTTGCAGGTACATATCCCGGTATTTTTTCCGGCGCTGATCCCTGTCTTATTTTTTCTGCTTTCTCTGCATTCTGCGCTTCTTCTGTCTCTTCATAAAACACCTGCCAGGAATTTTCCGGCTCTTTCACACCGGTTCCTCCATATTTTCCAGGAAGCAAACCCCTGACTTTTCCTCGCATCATATGCAGCAAAACCGTTCCTAATATTGCAATTCCGCCCCCTGCAGCCCCATAGACCCACATTTTTCTTAATACAGACCAGCCATACAGAAACCAGGTACCACCCGCTGCCATAACCGACAGTAAAAAAAAAGAAGTAACAGTTTCTTCCACAGGCTCCATCCATTATTTGCATACGTTCCTCCCTCTGAAAATAGCTCCCGTTCCTCCTGTGCATCATTTTCAAGCCCATACAAAGATGACTCTTCTGCCATATCTTCTTTCTCTGTTTTTATTTCTGGTCTTGTTTCTGTTTTTCCGTCTCCTTTCCGTTCCATAAGCAAATCTTTTTCCGTCTTTAAATCTTTTGCCTCTTCCTTAGAAAGAAGTGCCATCATATCTTCCATCCCATAATTATATTTCATACTGGTCTGGTAAAGTCCATAGGTAAGAACCACACATTCCCTGTCCCTGTGATCTATGTTCTTCATAAGATATTGCAGGAATAAAGACAACTGGCTGCTAAAGTCTTCCTTTCTTCCAGGTACCACACAAAAGCCCATCTGAAAGGTTTCCGGATCTGCGTAGATCAGTTCCGGATCTAAAAGGATCCCTCCATCACCTAAAAGATACGCTTCCATCCGGTCTAATGTTTCATAAAGCTGCAGAAAAAAAACTTCTCACCTGGTTTTCACCTGCAGGCCGGCTTTCAAACAGCCGGCTTACAGGCTGGCGGGAAGTAATATCATAACAATATACAGGTACTCCATCCATGTATTTTATCTTCATTTTCAGAAGACCGGAGATCTGGTTTTTAGCCAGCATGCCGGTTTCATAGCTTTCCCCCACTCCTTCCCCTGTTACTGTCATATAGCTGCGCTTCATTTCCCGTATATATTCAATTCTCATTTGTACCCCCGGTTATCCCTGTGACCATCCGCATAAATTCTTCCGGTCTGAATTCTTTCATCTCAATCTGTTTTTCCCAGTCCCCTCCTTTCACTTTTCCCATCTTTTTTGCTCCCTTTTCCTGTATGGAAACAGTAAGATCCGTATACCGCAGCATCAGCCCTGCATTCCTTTTGAAAAACGCTTCCGCATCTTCTGATTGTATATTTTTTTCATGGCGGCATTTTTCTACACCTTCGTGAAGCACCATAGCTGCTGCCGTTTCATCATGGATCTGCCCTGCTTTTCCTATAAGGGCTGCCAGCGAAAACAGCACCACAGCCATAACACAGGAAGCCTCTACTGTAAGGCTTCCCTTCCATTCTGTTTCTATGGATTTTCGCTTTTTTCTTTCATCTTTTAATACAGTTTCCCTTCTTTTATTCATAAAAAACAGGACCCCCAGTCCCACCGGAAACACAAATGGCAAGAACGGGATGCTTTCTGTATTTCTCGCTTTTCTTCCCTTTATCATCAGATAAACAGCTGCCGGGAAACATAAAAACAGACCGCCGGATAACAGCAGCATATTTTTCCAGAAACCAAGGAAGATCCCTGCTACCAGAAAGAAACAGCCATCTCCTTTTCCCATAGCTTCTTCCGTAGCAGTAGAAAGGCTTAATAACAAAATTCCCAATAAAACTGCAAACATAAGGCCCGTAACTTCCTGTACGATCACCTGCATCCCCATTTTTTCTGTTCCCATAAAAATCTGGCTGAAAATATGTGCTGCCTGAAGAATGACCCCTACCGTTCCCCATATCCGGAACGTACTTTTTTTAATAGTCTTTTTCTTTAGATCCTGCCAGGAAGCTGACAGTAAAAATAATAAAAAACAGATCCTCAGTGCTGCTTCTATCCCCATTTTCATATTCATTTTTGTATTCTCCTTTTCATTTTTACCTTCCGCCCGCACAGTACGAGCAGGGACCTAGATATTCCACCTGTCGCAAGGGCACTTCCTGTACATATGCACTAAGCGACCGGCAATCTTCCCTGCTGTGATAACTGGTCCCATAGGGAAGGACATAATACGGACCGGCATTTTCACTGCTTTTACAGGCAGAGCAGGGTTTATATTTTTTTCCATCCTGATTGCGTATACTTACAAGATCATCTGAATGGATCTGGGTCAGGTTGTGAAAAAGATAGTGACAGGTGCTTTGCAAATGATACCGGGTAGAGGACTTTCCTATATAAACCATTCTTTCATCCTGTTCCCCGGTTTCTGCCTTCTTTTTTCCTCTTTCTCCATCTGCCCCTGTCCACAACCTGCGGCTGCAAACCGTTTCCACATCCACACTGTCCTGGCCAAACAAGGAAAAGGGCAGTGGCATTTTATATTTCATAATGATCTGAAGCATTTCATCTTCTGTGATCTGCGTCCCATAAAAGCTAAGATCCCGGACCCATTGCTCCGAAATCTTTCTTTTCACTGACTCAACAGCATATGCAGCTGTTACTTTTTCAAGAAGCTGACTACCTTCCCGCTCGTTTGTGCCACTGACATCTAATGTTTCTCCCTTTCCGGATTTATAAAGATAAGAAACATAGGCATACTGGCTGATCTCTTCTCCCACAGACTCGACTGCTGCCTGGATCTGCCTTTGCCTGTCCATCAGGATCATAGGCATGATCAGGATCACGCAGAAAAATACCACCAGCGGAAAACAAAGGGCAGCTTCTAATGTAAGACTTCCTCTTTTTTCCCCTGTAATGTTTCTCCGTTCTCCAAAGGAGACCCATGATAATGCCCTTTTTCCGGAAATTTTTTTCTGTTTTAAAAGTGCTACATATTTATGGGTTCGTACTTGGAGAGGTGCGAAAAATTTTTTTGATTTATAAATGGAGTGTCGTGTTAAATAATTAGAATAAGATTTGCTCCTGAAAAAGGGCATCATCACAGGCCTCCTTTCTTTTGTAATATTCTCCCGGAATATGTCCGGGTGCATTGTTATTCAGGGAACAGAAAGATAATTTCCTGTTACAGCAAAACGGCTCCTTCCGGAAGTTTTCCACGGACCTGAAGAAAAAAATACAGGTTTTCCACAAAATCCAGCTTCCATATCCACCATGCAGACACATTGTTCTAACAAAAAGTCCGGCTGTTCCCTGCGGATATTGATCTGCATTATATCCATCATCCGAAATAAAGGCTGCGTACCATAACTTACAAATAGAAACAGCCTGAGATATCCTTTCAGATCCAGTCCCATTTCATTTTCAGGATCCGTTTTTTCAAGATCCGGAAGTCTTCCTTCTGCTCCTGTTTTCAAAACATTTTCCAGGCTCAGTTTCCAGTCAGAGCCTGTCTTCATAAGAGGTACTTTTCCACCGTCTAAAAGGCTTCTCGCATCTGCCATTGCCTCTGCCAAAGCCCACACACCCATAACAAAAAAAGTTACCACTGCTGTCAGCGGAAGCAAACTACCACCTCCTGTTATAGCCGCTGCCAGCGTTTCTGCTTCCTGACGTTTTTTTTCCATCTGATAATATATGGATCATATTCAATCCCTGGCGTACAGAAACCAGTTTTAAAACAGATGCCTCCAGGTTTTCCCTGTCCGTTTTCTTCCCATATAAAATATATTCAAGTTCGTAAAAATTATCCTTGTCTTTTATTTTTTCAAAATGGGAAAAGTACCGCACCCATACTCAGATACTGTTAAACGATCCATCAAGCTGGAAATCCCCTGAAAATGTGCAGTGTCATTTTTTGAAAGAGCAGACGGTGCCTGTAAAAGAGGCAGTCTTTTTTCTGAAACCTGACTATCTTGCGGCAAGACCATTTTCAAAATGCCTTTTCCACTTAGCGATTTGATTTTTTCCAGCCAGCCCTCTTTTTCTTTGTCTTTTACTCCAAAAGAAACTCCCAATGTCAGAACCGGATACCGGCTCATATGGCGGATCACCGGTTCCCACAGTTCTTCTTCATCCAGATCATCCTCTTCATCGGAAGGTTCCCAGTCGTCAATATACTGGATCACTTCTTCTGCCTCTTCTATCAGCTGTTCCATAAACCGTATATTTTCCCTGCTTTTTTCTGTAAGTCCCCGGATCATGTTTCTTCGTTCTCCGTCCTGGGAAATGTAGGTTTCATAAGACCGGATCTCTTTTGTTAAAGGTCCCCGGGAAGACTCTTTTAGATCTTCCTCGGATACAAATTTCTCCCTGCTTTTTTTAAGGGCGCGTTCCATCTGGTCTGCCTTTTTTTCATAAGCTTCCACCAGTCCCGGAACTGCCTTCAGGTCTTTGATCACAGCTTCACATTTTCGGATCATGCCTTCGCCGTTTAAACTTTCCAGGCAGTCCAGTCCTTCTTCCCAGTGTGTTTTCTGCTGTTCCAGTCTGGCATTTAATTTTTCAAGGGCTTTTTCAAGGGCAACTGCTTCTTTGCTGTGTTCTTCATACAGATCTGACACACGGTTCACACTGGCCGCATTTTTTATATCCCCCAGAACTTCTTTGGCTTCCCCTTCTGTCATAGACTCCCAGAGTATACCTGCCAGCCCGTATTTCATATAATCAAGGATCTCCTGCTCCATACCGCTGCCTTTTCCCTCTGTCAGCACTGCCATGTCTTTTACAACTGCATCCTCTGTTTTCAACGGATACCAGTTTTTTGCCTTCATATAAGGTTCCAGAAAGCCCTTAAATTCTTCCTCTAAAAGGCCTTTACTGTCCGTTTCCAGTCCAAGGATCCTGTATTCATTCCAAAGGCTTCTGTGATACTGTGCCATCAAAGACTCCATTGCTGAATTTGAAGCTACTCGGAGATACAGCCGCTGCCCCGCTGTACGGGCTGACTCTGCCATAACCAGCAAAAGTGTCATGATCATCACCAGGATCATCGCAAGGAAGACGGTAACTTCTCCCTTTTCTCTCATCAATAAACCTCTTTTGATTTTGTATTGATCTGCTTGAAGATATTTTCTAAAAGTGTGTTGATCTGCTTCTTAAAAACGATCACAAGACTTACCAGGACTACGATAAAATCCAGTACCTGCCCCGGAATGCTTGAAAATACTTTTCACATCTTTCACATCACTCCGATGTGTAAATTATTTTTCTTTTTAATTTAGTAAAAAAGCAGGCTCTTGGATATCCTCTTGTCCAAAAGTCTGCTCTCTTACTTTATGTAAAATTACCTATTTGCTTTCTTTCAACTTCTGATTTTCCTCTTCTAGTAATTCTATCTGCAGCTCTAGCTCTTTAATTCGTCTCTTGTATAAAATCATTTGTCTTTTCAGCTGTTTATTAACTTCCTCAGTTGCTCTATCAAAAATTGCCTTTTTAGGATTATAACATTCTCCCTGCTTCAATTGTGCCTCTTCTACCATTTGTTTGGCCTGCAAATTTCTATAAAAATAGCTCCTATCCACCCCTGCATATTTTGCCAATGCAGTAATTGATATCCGCTCCTTTCTTCGAAGCATCGCATCAATCTCTCTCTGAATAATTTCTAAATTCTCTTTTTCTTGCTGTTTCTTGAGCCCTACGATTTTATCATACTTCATTTAACATCACTCACACCTTCCTGTTGTATTCGCAAAAAATCTAACTCTGATTTTAGCTTTTGATTTTCTGCTTTCAACTTTATAATTTCGATTCTCATAGCTAACAATTTTTCCTTATACTCATCAAGGAGTTCCACTTCGTCTATGTTCATTTTATAGCTTTGATTTTGAATATCAACAGCTTTATGTACTTCTTCTTTGATTTTTGGATTTCTGTAAAAAAACCGAGTTAGATAAGCCTGTTCTTTTGCATAATCCGGAAACTGTAATCCTTTCGCCCTCATTACGCATTCTTTGAATTTCATCCATTGCCAGTTTTACTTTTTGCCTGCTTTTTTTCCTGGCTCATTTCGATGATTTTATTTGCTTTCATCCTTAATCACAACCTTTATAGTTTTTTTAACAATGCAATTTTCCTTTCGATCCAACCGTTTCTTCAGCGTGTCCACCTCTTTTTGAAGTATACTGCACTTTTGAAGAAGCTGCTCATTTTCAACCTTTAACCTTTGATTCTCTGACTGACAGCTGTTAAAATCTTTCTTCAATTCTTGAAAATTATGACCTGCAACATTTCTTTCTTCAGATGACTGCTGTACATCTATCCGCCGTGGCTGTTTAATAGCTTCCTCCAGTTTCTGACGGACTTGCTCATTCTTATAAAAAAATCCTCTTGATAAACCTGTCCAACGAACCAATTCTGTTACAGAAATCGGCAGTCCTCTGGCACCCATATCATCTATTGCCCGAATCGCCTTTTTTATTTTCTGTTCACTCTCAGCTTTATTAACGGCTATCATCTTATCATATTTCATATCCATCCCACTCCTTTACCACATCCATTAAAATCATATCGATTTTCTCTCTGACTGCCCTCGTTTCATCCGCCATTATCTTGTTCCCAATCTTTCGGTAATGATGTACACTTTGTAATGTTTTATGCCCCAAAAGCCTTGCGATCATCCAGTCGTCGATATGCATCTCTGTCAGCTTTTTCCCATAACAATGTCGGAATGTATGTGTTCCAAAATTCAGCAGCTCTCCATTCTCATCCCGAATATCATTTTTCCTAATCATCTGCATGACTCGATGTTGAAGCATGCTATACTGAAATGGTCTCGATAGATCCTCTTTTTTTGACAAAAATATATTTTTAGTCTTTCCATAATGTTCCTCGGTATAATCAATTGACTTTATAATAAGCTGTGCTATTTCATCACTAATTGCTTTTTCAAATGTGATTGATTTTACCTGCTCGATTCGTATAAAATATCGATTTTCTCTTATGCTCAAACAGTCCGTTTTTAGTGTAAGCGTATCCGAAATTCGTGTTCCCAGCAGCTGATGAAGGATTAATGCCCTCGCTATTTGTTCATCCATCTGAAAAATGTTTTCATTCAGCTTCTTTACGGTTTCATCCGAATAAAACTTAAATAGATATCTTGGTGTGCTAGGAAAATCAGTACTTATAAATAGGTTTTTGATATCTTGCCTATCATAATGATTTCCCACATCTTCAATCACTCTTCGTAAGCCATATAAATCAGAGCGATAATTTTTCCTCTCTTTTTGCCTCTGTCTGAAGATAGGTCAAATAGTTTTCCATAATATCCCGTGTCAAATCTAGTAATGATTTAATCTTGGGATACCTTAATGCCAGATATCTGCAAAACCTTTTAGTCGCTACCATTTCAGCCGTAATACTTCCTATTGCCATATATTTCAAATGCATAAAAACCTACTGTTTTAACTTCTTTTCGGATTGTTATTTGACTGATTCCTTTAAAATTTATAGTCTTTACATTCTTTATCGGATTGCTGCGAAGAGGAATTTCAAACTTATCCAATTCCCACACATCTCTATCCTGTTCTAAGTACTCCTCATCCTTCTGAGAATACCTCAGAATCTTCTTCATATGCTTTACTATGCCAGATGTTTCTGTTGCTACAATTTCATAAACGCTTCGATACTTCTTACTTGTAAGGGCATATCCCTGCTCCATCATCCAGCTCTTTAGCTGCAAAATAATCTTATTCTCATCCTCATATCTTAATGTTTTAATATTCTTTTTTATAAGAAAATGCCGGATATTATTAAAATATAATATTTCGGACGCCAAACTACTTGGAGCAAGTTCCTTTCCCCTTTCCCATACAAAATCTTCCAGGAGCTTTCTTACTGCTTCTGATGGAAGTCCTTCCAGGTCGAAGTAACGTTCTTTCCGGACCCTCATTTTCTTTTTCTGTTCTTCTGTCGCATTCTTATAGCAGTCTAATTCATAGATATGTATCTTATTTTCCAGTTTTTTCACCCCGCTTCTTTGGAATAATCCCAGTTGCAAGAAGATTTTCTGTCTGATTGAAATATTCCATATTCGCCTGTTCGATCCGTTTAGGCATATAGTCTATATACTGCTTTGTCATATTTTCATTGTTATGCCCTAAGTAATCCCGAATCGTCTGAATGGACACTCCATCATCATAGAAACTACTTGCCAATGTATGCCTGTAATCATGCGTTTTGAATGTTTCGCCCGAAATATATATTCCATACTTCTTACAACTTGCTTTGAATCCCTTAACAAATGTGCCAATCCTATATGCCCCACCATCCTTTGAGTTGAAAAGGAAATCAGTGGATTTGATATGATGCTTTTTTTATATAAATTTTCATAATTCGATAAAGCACCAATGAAATTGGTATCATTTTTTCCGCTTTCATTTTAATTTGATAAACCTTTAA
>ENA-OQDL01000218-OQDL01000218.1-human-gut-metagenome-genome-assembly--contig:-NODE-218-length-39165-cov-5.991572_pt1 | contig 39165 bp, 29 predicted proteins | sample MGYA00242782_ERZ504609 | MGnify/ENA primary metagenome ERZ504609 (study PRJEB26092, sample SAMD00036320) | human gut metagenome | host: Homo sapiens | study: EMG produced TPA metagenomics assembly of... | reverse complement strand
CTTCTACCGGGAAGAAATCACCTTCCGCCGGTTCAGTCTGTACCCGCCGTTCTGCTCGTTCGTGGTCGTCGGCTTCATCGGTGACCAGGAAGGGGCCGTGTTCATCGCAGCCCAGCGGTTTGGCGCAAACACGCCGCATCCGGTAGCCCTCGCCCTCAATGCTGTGGTTGAAGATATGCGCGGGCGTGTTCTCGTCCAGAAACTCCGAATACTCGGGGTAAAACAGCTGCGCACCGTCCAATTCAACCGTAATGTCCGCGCTGACGGCCCCCAGCAGCTTTTTTAAGCCCGTCGGGGCATCGGCGGCAGCCCGCAGGCGGAAGGTCTGCAATTGGCGGCAGTTCGTAAATAAATCGCTGCCAAACCCCTCGACCCCGGGCCCCAGCGTGACCCGGCGCAGCCTGCGGCAGTTGTAAAACGCCGCGCTGTCCAGCACCCGCACGGTGTCGGGCAGGGTGACCTCCTCCACAAAATTGCCGGTGATCTCATGCGTGTCGTCCCCGGTGCGCCGGGCCCCGGGCCTGACCGGCCTGTCCGCAAAGCAGTACGGCCCCAGCTCCGCAACGGGCAGTCCCTCAATTGTGCCCGGCACAGCGGGGCAGGGGGTGTCGCCCAGCAGCCGCAGCAGCCGCGCACCGCCGGGACAGGGCTCCCAATAAAGACCCAAAAAAATCACCTCTTTACATTAGGGCCATTATAGCATAAAATGTGGTTGCGAGAAACAGAAAAGTGAGAGAATTCTATGAAAAGCGTCAAACAAACGGATATTCTGACGGGCAGCATCCCCAAACAGCTGCTCCTGTTCTTTCTGCCCATCTGGTTCGGCACGCTGTTCCAGCAGTTGTACAACACGGCGGACACCCTGATCGTCGGTAACTTTGTGGGCACAAACGCGCTGGCCGCGGTGGGCGCAACAGGGCCCTTCGTTAACCTGCTGGTGGGCCTGTTCGTCGGGCTTTGCAGCGGCGCGGGCGTCGTCATTGCCCAGAGCTGGGGCGCACATGACCCCGATGCCGTGGACAGGCAGGTGCACACGGCGCTGGTGCTGAGCGCTGCCGTTGGCGCACTGCTGACCGTGCTGGGCCTTGTGACCGCTGCGCCGATGATGCGTCTGCTGGGCACACCGGACGAGATCCTGCCCGATGCAGCGCTGTATCTGCGCATCTACTTTCTGGGCATGATCCCGCAGATGCTCTACAATATGGGCACCAATATCCTGCGTGCCATCGGCGATTCCAAGCGTCCGCTGTACTTTCTGATCGCGGCGTCGCTTGTCAACATTGTGCTGGACGTCGTGTTCATTGCGGTGTTCGGCTGGGGCGTCATGGGCGCGGCGCTGGCAACGGTGCTCAGTCAGGTGGCCAGCGCGGTGCTGACGCTGCGCTGCATCGTCGGCTCTCAGGGGATGCCGTGGCACATCCGCGCCGAAAAGCTGCGGCTGCACGGCGACGTTTTCGCGGCCATCTGCACCATCGGCGTGCCCGCCGCCGCCCAAAGCGCCATGTACAACATCAGCAATATGTTCATCCAGAGCAGCATGAACAGCTTCGGCACCAGCACGATTGCGGCGTGGGGCGTCTACGGCAAGATCGACTTTGTGTTCTGGATGACGATCAACTCGCTGGGCATCGCCATCACGACGTTTGCGGGGCAGAACTTCGGCGCACGGCAGTATGACCGCGTGCGCCGCGGCGTGCGGGTCTGTCTGGCAATGGCCGCGTGTACGACGCTGGTCATCAGCTTTACATTTTACAATCTGGCGGAGGTGCTGTTCCGCCTGTTCAGCCAGGACGACGCGGTGGTCGCCGTCGGTGTCGGCATGATGCACGTTCTGACGCCGGTCTACATCACCTACGTATGTATTGAGGTGCTGGCCGGTGCGCTGCGCGGCTGCGGCGATGTCCGCGTGCCGACGCTGATCACCGTGTTCTTTGTCTGCGGTCTGCGGATGCTCTGGCTGTTCATCGCCGTGCCCATCCGCCACGAGGTCGCCACGGTGGAGATGAGCTATCCCATCACCTGGTCCCTTGCGTCCGCGCTGTTTATTCTGTACTACGTCAAGGGCGGCTGGATGCAGCGGTGCGCGGAGAAGTGGGAGAAGAAGCAGGCAGGGTGATGCCGCGTAAATTGCCGCCGCACCTGTAGGGGCCGGGCGTGCCCGGCCCGCAGGCTTGCGTTGCCGCCCCTTTAAGGATGGCTTTGTAGGGAGGGGTCTTGACCCCTCCGCGGCGGCCTGAGGGCAGGCCGCCCTACATCCCCCTTACAAACAATACGTAGGGCGGGGTGACCTCACCCTGCCGCGGGGCGTCGGGGACGCCGCCCCCTACAGCAAAACCCCCATCGGAGCAATTGGGCAGTGTCTGTAAAACAGCATTGCGCAGAGATTGACGAAGCAGTGCGACCAAGCGACTGAAAGCCGAAAACCAAATGGAATGGGTACGGTAGATGAACGCTTGCAAGGCACAGGCAGAAGAAACTGTGAAAATGGAATTGATTTACGATTGAGCGAGGAAGTCCGGGCAGAAAAACTGTTCAGACTTTTCTCATATCTTGCCAAAGTTGTGGTAGAATTGTTCACTGGTTTTATGGTATAATTTGCACAAGTAAAGAGAACGACAAGCCGGAATTTATAGAGGCGAGCATAGTATATGAGTGATTGGTTTACCGTTGAAGAAATTGATTCCCAAACATTTGCGATTAGTGAATATAAGCATTGGGAAGAAACGCACTGCTATCTGTTATGTGGTCAGGAAAGTGCAGTCCTCATTGATACCGGTTTGGGCGTTTCCAACATTAGAAAAATCGTAGATTCCTTAACAAGATTGCCCATTATGGCGGTTACAACTCATATTCACTGGGATCATATCGGCGGTCATAAATATTTTGATAATATTGCCGTACATGAGAAGGAAATGGATTGGCTATCCGTCAAGTTCCCCATACCGCTGCAAGTTGTTAAGAATAATCTGACAAAGGTTCCATGTAATTTTCCGACAGAGTTTAATATTGATGCTTATCAGATTTTTCGGGGTGAGCCGCAAAGGATTCTGCACGATGGCGATTGGTTGGATTTGGGCGGGCGGAAAATTCAGGTTATCCACACGCCGGGACACTCTCCCGGACATTGTTGCTTTTATGAACCGGGGCGAAAATACCTGTATTCCGGTGATTTGATTTACAAGGGATGCCTTTACGCCTTTTATCCAACCACTGATCCGCAGCTTTTCTATCACTCTGTAAAACGAGTGCAGAAATACAGAATAGAAAAGATTATGCCTGGTCATCACGAGCTGAACATTCCTGTTTCATTGATAAACGAAATCGAAGCTGGATTTGCACAATTAGTGAGAAACGGACAACTCAAACAAGGAAACGGACTGTTTGAGTTCAGAGAATTTCAAATTCAAATCTGAATGACAACTTCTGATTTGTCGGGGAGTTAAGCCAGAGCAAAAATTCCTTTAGAAACGAAGGGCGCACTTCTATACTCTCTATCGAGGGTAGTGCGTCCTACGGAGCTTTATTCTCCGTCAGCAGAAGAAAACTGCTTGACTGCGAAGTTGCATCACTTCGTTCCGTCAAGGCGGCTACACCCCCTTGCGCCGCTAAAGCGGCTATCCCCTGTGGACTTGCCGTCCGCGAACGGTTATGACAAACCGTTCGCTGCCAGCAAGTTTGAATTAATTATATGTAGAAAACAATGAGGCTGTTGCACAAGGAAAAAAATCCAAGTGCAGCAGCCTCTTTACGGGTAAATGCCTCCAGAAGCACAAAAACGCTCGCCATAGACCCCCTAATTTCTAAAAAGCAGATAACTCAATCAGGCCCTTCTGAATAACGATTGTTTTCCAGAGGAGCCTGTTTTCCAAATTTTCAAAAATCAGAAATTCAGGTATGCTTTAGGCTGAATCAAATGCAGATTTTGCAGTCCACTGTTGCACTTTGCCAGCAGGTGAGCAATGTTTTGGGAAAGCCCCAAAAACAGAAGCTCCGCCAGGACTTTGACTTTACCGCCGGTAAGGAAACGCTTGAAATTCCGATTGTGCTTTAGCTGTCCGAAGGCACCCTCTGCCTGAATGGAACGGTTGCAGCGCAGCAGCTTTCCTTCCTCGGTGGTAATGTTGTGATACGAATTCTTGCGCAGATTCTGAAATTCCCAGCAGACAAAAATTTCTTTGCGCTTTTCGCTGTCTTTAGCCTTGCAGCAGGCTGCACGGTAAGGGCAGCCGGAGCAGTCCTCGCAGCGGTAAACAGAGATTTTGCGCTCTGTACCGTCCTTCGCATGGGAGGTATAGTGAGAACTGAGATCCAGATGTCTGCCGTTCTTGCAGATAAAGCAGTCATCCGGTTCGTAATAGCCCATGTTTTCCATTCTGCCAACCTGTGACTTTGAAGAACGCTTTTTCCCAGATTCATAGTTGGCGGGCTTAATAAATGCAGTCTGGCCATTTTCAAACAGCCAGCGGTAATTGGCAAGACTTTCATAGCCGGAATCCGCCACGACATTGCGATAGGATTTTCCGTGCTTATGCCATAAATAGGTCAAAAACGGAATCAGCGTGCCGAAGTCCGTTCTGTTGCTGAATACGCCAATGCCGGTTATGAAACCGCTGTTGACAGCAAACTGAACATTATATCCGGGTTTTAGCTGGCCATTGCGCATATGGTCGTCTTTCATATGCATAAAAGTGGCATCTGTGTCTGTCTTGGAATAGCTGTTGCGATTCTCCCCGCAAATTGCCTTCTTTCTGTTATACTCCATCCAGCGGCGATACAAGAGAGCCAGTTCATCCCGATCCCGAACGATTTCCGGCTTATGGTGCCCGCGGCCTTTTTTCACTTCAATGCCCTGCGCCTCGATTTCCGTATTGAGTTGTTCCAGTCTTTTCTCAACCTTAGTCGAGGTCAGATTTCCTTGCGGACATACCAGTTCTTTCAACCGTGCCTTGATTTTCTCAAGTTGTTTGCTTACCTGCTTTAGCCATACGAATGTATACCGATTTGCTTTGCTTTCGATTTTGGTTCCGTCCACAAACACCTCGGAGTGCTCGGTATACCCTTTATTCTCCAGCTTCTTTACATATTGAAAGAACAAATCTTCAAACGCTTCCTGCAGGTTACGGTTGCCCCGAAATCTTGCTATAGTGCAGTGATCCGGTGTTTTCTGATCCTCCAGCAGCCAGCGAAATACCAGATTCTCCCTGCACAGTTCCTCTATTTTACGGCTGGAATATACGCCCTTCATGTAGGCGCACACCAGCACTTTAAATAACACACGCGGCTCTATCTGCGATTTTCGGATTCCCGAATAAGCTCTATACAACTTTGTGTAATCCAGTTCCTCAAGCTGGATGCTTGCCTGATAGAGCGCGTTGTACTTCGATATTCTTATTTCTGTCGGCATCCGAAATTTTAACTGTTGACTTTTTTCCAAAATTTCGATATACTGTTCTTGCTTTTAAGTTTTTCTGTTCACAACTATTAAACTTAAAGCAAAAGACCGAAGTTGTAAAGCCTTTTTTGGCTTTTACTTCGGTCTTTCTTTTTGGGGGCTGTGCAACAGCCCCATTCGCTGTTTTATGAACACTGCCCTATATCCGATGGGGGTCATTTTTTGCAAATTACAGCTTAAAGCTGTCCTTCAGCGTGACAATTCGATTGTACACGCCCTCATGCTTGCTGTCCGGGGTAAAATACCCGTTGCGCACGAACTGGAAGCGGTCACCGGGCTTGGCGTCCTTCAGGCTCTCCTCGAGCTTCGCACCCTGCAGCACCTTGACGCTGTCGGGGTTCAGGTAATCCTTGAAATCCGCGTCGTCGGGGATGCTGTTCATGTTGGCCTCGGTGAACAGCTTATCATACAGCTCGACCTCGGCGTCCAGGCAGTGGGCGCAGCTGACCCAGTGGATCGTGCCGCGCACCTTGCGGCCATCGGCGGGGTTGCCGTTGCGGGTCTCGAGGTCGGCCTCGGCGTGGATGGCCACGACCTTACCGTTCTCGTCCTTGTCCACGCCGGTGCAGCGCACCAGATACGCGCCCATCAGGCGGACCTCGCTACCCAAGGTCAGGCGCTTGAATTTCGGCGGCGGAACCTCAAAGAAGTCGCTGTTCTCGATCCACAGCTCCTTCGTGAAGGCGACCTTGCGGGTCGTCGTGTCGTTGGCGTCGCGGTTCGGGTTGTTGGGCAGGTCAAAATACTCGCACTGGTCAGCGGGATAGTTGTCGATGATCAGCTTGACAGGCTCCAGCACGGCCACGCGGCGCTGGGCGTTCAACTCCAGCTCGGCGCGCAGCACGGCCTCCAGCTGGCGCATATCCACAAGGTTGTCAGCCTTGGAGATGCCGGCCTCTTTCACGAAGGTAAAGATGCTCGTCGGCGTGTAGCCGCGGCGGCGCAGGCCGGACAGGGTCGGCATACGGGGGTCGTCCCAGCCGTCCACGATGTTCTTCTCGACCAGCTCGCGCAGGTAACGCTTGCTCATGACGGTGTTCGTCACGTTCAGGCGGGCAAACTCGCGCTGCTTCGGGAATTCTTTGCCGAACAGGTTCGTGATGACCCACTCATACAGCGGGCGGTGGTTCTCAAACTCAAGGCTGCACAGGCTGAAGGTGATGCCCTCAATGGCGTCCTGAATGGGGTGCGCAAAGTCGTACATCGGGTAGATGCACCACTTGTCGCCCTGGCGGTGATGCTCGACATGCTTGATGCGGTAGATGGTCGGGTCGCGCATGTTCATGTTCGGGCTGGCCAGGTCGATCTTGGCGCGCAGCGTTTTTTCGCCGTCGGCAAACTCACCCGCGCGCATACGGCGGAACAGGTCGAGGTTCTCCTCCGGCGTGCGGTCACGGTAGGGGCTCGGGCGGCTGGGCTTGCCGGCATCGTTGCCGCGGTACTCCTGCATTTCCTCGCGGGTCAGGTCATCTACGTAGGCCTTGCCCTCCTTGATGAGCTGCTCGGCGTACTCATAGCAGCGCTCAAAATAGTCGCTGCCGTAGAAAATGCCGCCGTTCGGCTCGGCACCCAGCCATTTCAGGTCCTGCAGGATGCTCTGCACGTACTCGTCACCCTCGCGGGCGGGGTTCGTGTCGTCAAAGCGCAGGTTGAACAGGCCGCCGTAGTGTTTGGCGATCGTGTAGTTGATGAAGATCGCCTTGGCGGAGCCGATATGCAGGTAGCCGTTCGGCTCCGGCGGGAAACGGGTATGCACGACATCGACCTTGCCCTCGGCGAGGTCGGCATCGATAATATCCGTCAGGAAGTTGGAAAATTTTTCGTCTGCCATGATTACACCCCAAAATTAGTAAGCGTCACATTGTTGTAGGGGCCGATGCCTGCATCGACCCGCTGCAAGGCTCTAGGTACGCTAGCTTTGATTATCTTACTATTATACATAGGTTTATATCATTTAGCAAGAGGTAAAAACTTGCCTGCACCTACTGTTATTTATAAAAGGTTTGTGCTATAATCAATACTGATTTACAATGCCTAAGATTTGCCGTTCTTACAAATCCTAACAAATCCTAACGAAAGGGGGCTGTGCCATGCCGACCCAGAATGACCGCGGGCCCCACCGCCCGCGCACAAATATACAGTACCATGTGGAGAATGGCTGGGCGGTGCCCGACCAGCCGCAGCAGCCGCCGCGCCGCACCCCCACGCAGGAGCAGCGCCGCGCCGCCGCCCGCCGCGCGCGGGCAAACCGCCGCAGACGCCGTCAGCTGGCGCTGATCGGTACGGCGTGCGGCATTCTGGTCGTGTCGGGCGTCATCACGGCGCTGCTGCCCGCTAAGGATGCGGACGCGCCGCTCACCTCCGATGCCCCCGCCAACACGCGCCTTGTGGCCCCCGTGCCCTACGCGGGCAGCAACGGCAGCGCAGGCACGGCACAGGCCCTGAACTGGGGCACCGTCGGCCCGCAGCGCCAGAGCGCCGACACGGGCTACACCTACACGGCGCTGCCCGCCGCCCCCGCCGCGCTGCCGGAATTTGGCCGCGTGGACACAAGCTGGTTTGCGGATGCCGCCTTCCTCGGCGATTCGCTGACCGCGGGCTTCTGCGTGAACGAATACAACATTGATGTGGGTGGTGCGCTGGTCTGCGGCTATGAGGGCATCAGCCCGAACACCGTCGTCAACCGCGCCACCGTCACCAGCCCGGACCGCGGCGAGGAGGTGCCGCTGGACGTTCTGGCCGCGGCCCAGCCCGCGAAGCTGTACATCCTGATTGGCACGAACGCCCTGGTCCAGCCCGGCAACGATGACAGCTTTTTGGCGTACTACGGCAAAATGCTGGACGATCTGCGCACCGCCCTGCCGAACACGGTGTTCTATGTGCAGTCGGTCCTGCCCGCCACGCAGGAGAAGGCCGCCGACAGTCTGCCGGGTCTGGCCCCGGACCGTCTGGCGGTCATCAACGCGGCCATTCAGCAGCTTTGTGCCGAGCGTGGGTGTTATTACCTTGACCTCAGCGCCGAGTTTGCCGACGACGCCGGGTATCTCTCGACGGAGTTCTCCCAGCCCGACGGCGTGCATCTGACAGTCTCCGGCTACAGCAGGTGGGTCAGCTATCTCTGCACCCATGTGCCCTACAGCAAGGACAACCCCTATCAGGCCGGGAGCACCTACTATTTAAGCGAGGATATGAAGGGACTGCTGAGTGATCTGCCGTAAACCGGGAGCGGCAGCCTCCCGGAAGGTTGTTCTTTCTTTTGGCAGCAAAAGAAAGAACCAAAGAAAATTGCCGCTGTTTCGACGCAGCGGACCCGCGACCTAGGGGCTGCACGCCCCTAGGAACCCCAAAGCGGAGGTCGCAGAGTGCGCGGGCTACGCGAACGCAGTATTACTGTTCGCGCTTAACGCCCGCGCCCTCTGCTCCGATTTGAAATTCGGGCGTTCCCCCGAACCCCCGCTGCCGGAAACAGCAGTCCGTAGGGGCCGGGCATGCCCGGCCCGCAGCCTTGCCATTGCCGCCCCTTTATCTTTTGCATCGTAGGGAGGGGTCTTGACCGCTTGACGGCGCACAACGAGCGCCGTCAGCCAGCAAAGCTGGCCCGCTCATGCGGTTGTTTGCCCTGCAGGGGCAAACATTGTTCGCTCCCCGATTTCGCTCCGCTCAACCGTGGGCCCACGCTCACAACCCCGCACCTCCACAGGGCGTCGAGGACGCCGCCCCCTACAGCATTCACCGCAAACCTTCCGCCATGTGTAGGGGAAAAATCCATCCCTCCCGCGCCGTTTCTGTTACAGCCAACTCTCCGGGCCATCTTCGCCACCCCACCAAAGGAGCCTCACCTATGCCCAACGATTATGAAAATCCGAAATATACCAACAAAAACGAATACCACGCCGGGGACGGGCCGTTCCAGTTCCCGTGGTGGGCCATTGTCATTGCGTTTGTGGTGTGGTGGCCGCTGGGTCTGGTGTTTATCGGCCTGAACGCCGCCTGAAAAACGGCAGGCTCGGCGGCTTTGAGCAAAAGGCCCGCGAGGCGACCCGGGACCGCACAGCATCCGGCGCAAAGCTGGTGTACAATGCCGAGTTCCGCCCCATCTACGATACCCCCGACCAACCGCAGCCGAAGGCGGCAGCCCCCCATGCGGCCCCGCAGCAGGCGCAGGTACGGGCGGCGGGCAAAAAGCTCAAGGGCGCGGCGCTGGCCACCGGCCTGACGGTGGCGGGCGTGCTGCTGCTTATCTGCGCGCTGGCAGCGCTGCCCAGCGCCATCTACTGGCTGCCGGAGGCCCTGACGGAGGGCGGCAGCTATTGGACCTGGCTGGTCGAGGATTCGATGCCGATGCTGATGTCGCTGACCGGCGGCATCGGCTGCCTGTTCGGTGCCAATCACATCCGCACCACCCGCCGTATGTGCAAGAAAATCAACAATATCGTCGGTGATGCGAAATATATGTACATTCAGGACATCGCCGACGCCATCCCGTGCAGCTACGAAAAATGCTGCAAGCATCTGGAAAACTGCATCGACGAGGGACTGTTCGGCCCGGGCGCCTTTCTGGATATGCACCGCAAATGCCTTGTCGTCAAGGAGCGCCCGCCCGAGCCGACGCCCGCCCCGGCCCCCGCGCCGAAGCCGCAGAAGGCTGACCCGATGCCCGAGGCCGACCAGTACCAGAAAATCCTCGACGAGCTGCGCCGCGTCAATGACGCCATCCCCGACGAGGAGATGACCGACAAGATCAGCCGCCTGGAGGCCGTGTCCGCCAAGATCTTTGAGCAGGCCCGCACCGACCCAGACAAGCTGCCCCAGATGCGCAAATTTATGGATTATTACCTGCCTACGTCGTTAAAGCTGCTCAACACCTACGCCGAGCTTGACAAGCAGGGCATCGAGGGCGAGAATATCTCGGAGTCCAAGCACCGCATTGAGCAGACGATGGACACGTTGGTCAAGGCATTTGAGACGCAGCTGGATAAGCTGTTTGCCAGCGACGCCCTCGACGTCAGCACCGACATCGACGTGATGCAGAACATGCTGCGCGCCGACGGCCTGACCGACGATGCACCGTTTAAATTGTAAAAAGGCTTCCCCGTCGGGGGAAGCTGTCACCGAAGGTGACTGATGAGGGCAGACCGTTTGCGGTCTCCCGTTTGCGGGCAAGTCCCGCAAGCTCGCCCCTCATCCGTCTGCGGTCAGGGCCGCAGACACCTTCCCCCAAGGGGGAAGGCACCCCGCCCTGGAACTTTATCCACCGCAAAGGAGCCAACACCCCATGCAAAAATCCACAGGTCAGCTGCACAACAGCTGGCACAATTTTTCCAAGTACCGCCCGCTCATCCGCGAGCTGGTCACCCGCGACCTCAAGGTCAAATACCGCCGCAGTGTGCTGGGCTATATGTGGAGCATTTTAAACCCGCTGCTCATGATGCTGCTGCAAACGCTCGTTTTCTCCTACATGTTCCGGTTCGACATCCCGAACTTCCCGCTGTATCTCATCTGCGGCAACACCCTGTTCAACTTCTTCAACGAGAGCACGAACATGGGCATGGGCAGCGTGCTGGGCAATGCGTCGCTTATCAAAAAAGTATACGTGCCCAAGTTCATCTTTCCCATCAGCCGCGTGGTGTCCAGCTTTGTGAACCTGCTGTTCAGCCTGGCGGCCATCCTGCTGGTCATGCTTATCACCCGCTCGCCGTTCTACTGGACGATTCTGCTCGTCTGGGCACCGCTTTTGCTGCTGCTGGCGTTCTGCTGCGGCATGGCCGTGCTGCTTTCGGCGCTGGCGGTCTACTTCCGTGACCTGCAATACCTGTACGGTATCCTGACGATGGCCTGGATGTACGCTACACCGCTGTTTTATCCCCTCTCGGCGCTGCCGCCCTTCATGGTGCCCGTCATCAAGCTGAACCCGCTGTACCATTACATCAACTGTATGCGGTGCCTTGTCATGTACGGCACGTTGCCCGGCCCCAACACCTGGATCGCCTGCATCGGCAGTGCCGTGGTCATGATGGGCGTCGGCCTCGCTGCGTTCCGCAAGCTGCAGCGCAACTTCATTCTGTATCTGTAAGGAGCTTTCCATGTCCATCATTCAGGTGGAGGATGTCTCGATGCGCTTCAACCTCGCGCAGGAGAAAACCGAGACCCTCAAGGAATACACCGTCAAGCTGCTGAAGCATCAGCTGTTTTTCAACGAATTTTACGCACTGCGGGACATTTCGTTCAAAATTGAGCCCGGCGAGTCGGTGGCGCTGATTGGCCGCAACGGCAGCGGCAAGAGCACGATGCTGAAGCTGATTGCCGGCGTTATGTACCCCACGACGGGCAGCGTGACCGTCAACGGCGAGATCGCGCCCCTGATCGAGCTGGGCGCGGGCTTTGACCTGGACCTGACCGCGCGGGAGAATGTCTTTCTGAACGGTGCGGTGCTCGGCCATGACCGCGCCTACATGCAGGAGCACTTCCAGAACATCATCGACTTTGCCGAACTATGGGATTTTGTCGATGTGCCGGTAAAAAACTATTCCAGCGGCATGATCGCGCGGCTGGGCTTCTCGATTGCGACAGAGGTCCGGGCCGACATTCTGGCCTGCGACGAGATTTTGTCCGTCGGTGACTTTATGTTCCAGCAGAAGTGCCACCAGCGGATGGAGCAGATGCTCTCCGGCGGCACAACGCTGCTGTTTGTCAGCCACGACATCAATCAGGTCAAGCAGCTGTGCAAGCGCGCCATCTGGATCGACCACGGCCACCTGCGCGGCGACGGCCCCGCGGAGGAGGTCTGCAACGCCTATGTAGCCGCGATGGAGCGGGGCGAGTAAAGGCTTCCCCCGAGGGGGAAGCTGTCCGCGAAGCGGACGGAGGAGGGGCAAACTTTCCGCGGCAGCCCGTTGGCGGGCAACAGCGGCACAGCCGCCCCTCATCCGTCTGTGGTCGGGGCCACAGACACCTTCAGTCTACGCGCTAAGAGCCGCCTACGGCGGTTGCGCTCCGACACGCGCCTGCGGGCGCAGCCCCAAGGGGGAAGGCATCCCAGCCCAAGTAAGCAACACAAAGGAGACCCCATGCTGACCAAAAAACAAAACCTTACACGGGAAATCCTGACCGTTATCCTGCTGCTGGCGGCGGTGGCGGCCACGGAATACTGGTTCTTCCAGCTGTGGCGGCTGGACTGGCATGTGCCGATGTTCTACGGCGGCGACGGCATCTACTGGGTCGGTCAGGTGCAGCGCAGCTACGGTGAGCTGTCCGGCTCCCTCGGCTGGCCGTTCTATGAGGTCGCGGGCAGATACGACCCGAACTATGATCTGATCTACGACATCTTTGTCTGGTTCGTCGGCCTGTTCACCAAGGACACCGGCACGGTGTTCAACCTGTATGTCCTCGTTATCCCGTTTGCCAACGCGCTGGCGGGGTACGCGGTGTTCCGCATGGTCGGGCTGCGCCGCTGGCTGAGCTTTGCGTTCGGTCTGACGTTTGGCCTGACGCCCTACGTCCAGCAGCGCATGGCCGGGCACATGATGCTGGCCGCCTGCGAGTTTGTGCCGTTCTCGGTGCTGCTCTGTCTCTGGTGCGCCGAGGATGAACAGTTCAACCGCCCGGGCAGGGGCTTCTTCAAAAACAAGCGCAACTGGCTGGCGCTGGCCATGGCGTGGGGGATCGCCAACAACGGCGCGGCCTACTACCCGTATTTCACCTGCTTCTTCCTCTGCGTCACGGCGCTCTGCCTGATTTTACGGGACCGCAGGTGGCGCGCGGGCGCGTCCTGCGTTGTCACGATTGCCGAGATCGTCGCCTGGATGATCCCCGACTTCTTCCCGATGGTGCTGGGCATCCTGAACGGACAGGGCAGCACGCTGACCAACGGCGTCTACCGCAGCCCCGTCGGCGCGGACATCTACAGCCTGCGCATCAGCAGCCTGCTGCTGTCGCCCAACGGCTTCGGCCTGCAGAAGCTCGCCAACTGGATGGGCCGCTACTTCCACGTTCTGGCCACCGACGAAGGCCCGATGTACAACGAGAACGCCTACGGCTACCTCGGCATTGTGGGCATTTTCGGCTTCCTCGCACTGCTGCTCATGCTGCTGCGCAGCCGGGACTGGAAGGCGGGCCGCACCGAACGCCCCGAGCTGGAGGACCGTCTCTGGCTGCTGAGCCGCCTCAACGTCATGGCGCTGCTGCTGGCGACGATTGCCGGTTTCGGCGGCATCATCGGCATCTTTGTGCGGTTCATCCGCGGGTACAACCGCATCAGCCCGTACATTGCGTTCTTCGCGCTGCTGGCTGTCGGCCTGGCTCTTGAAAAACAGCTGACCCGGCGCACCGGGCGCAGCCGCAAGGCGCTGGCGGCTGTGGCCATCCTGCTGCTGGGCTACGGCTACTGGGAGCAGCAGGGCTTCTTCCGGCCTGCGTACGAGGAGATTCAGGACAAGTGGTATCAGGACGAGGCTTTTATGAACGAGGTCGAGGCTGCGGCAGGGGACGGCGCGATGCTTTTCACGCTGCCGTACATGAAGAACTTTGAGAACGGCTCGCTGAACAACATGTGGGATTACACGCTGCTGCGCGGCCCGCTGCACAGCAAGACGCTGAAATTCACCTACGGCGCGGGCTACGGCACGAAGAATGACCTCTGGTACCGCGAGACGAGCGAACTGGAGCCGGACGCCATGGTGGCCGAGCTGCGCACACAGGGTATGACCGGCATCTATCTGGATCTGGACGGCTACCCCGAGGACGAGCAGCAATCGGCGCTGGCCGCCCTGACCGAGGCCGCCGGCTGCGGCCCGGAGGATGTCATCCACAGCGGAAGCGGGCTGCTCTGCTACATCCCGCTGGGGCAGGAGTAACGCATGAAACTGCAAAAAATAACGCAAAAGCGATGGTTCTGGCCGCTGGTCTGCGCGGTGTCCGTCGTGTTCGGCTGGTGGTATTTAAGCATTGTGACCTGCGCGCCGCTGGGCGGCGACGATGAGCTTATCAACCTGCAGAACTACTATTATATTACGCACACCTCGTTTGCCCAGAGCGTGCTGGACTACCTTGGCGATTTGTGGGAGCAGTTCAGCCTGCAGAACGGGCGGTTCCGGCCCTTCTCGTCGCCGCCGGTGCGCGGCCTGACGAGCTGGTTCCTGGGGGATCTGGTCGGCTACCGGCTCTACATTCTTGCGTGGACCTACGCGGACATTGTGCTGACGGCGTGGCTCGTCGGCAAGGCGTCCCGCAACAAAAAGCTGGGCATTGCCTGCCTCTGCCTGCTGCCGATGATGTTCAGCGTCTGGCAGGACTCCACGGGCAACAGCCTCTACTCCTACGGCGCACTGGTGCAAAGCACGCTGCTGCCCGCGCTCGTCGCCGGGCTGGCCGTGCTGCGCTGGCAGGACACCGGCCACAAGCGGTGGGCCGTGCTGGCGGGCTACTGTATGTTCCAGTGCTGCGCCACGTTTGAGATCGGCTTTACCTATATCGTACCGATTTTTGGTCTGGCGTGGCTCTACACCGACAAGGCCCGCGACGCGCTGCGGTTAAGTATCCCGGCGCTGCTGGGCGAGTGCGTGACGCTGGCCTTCAATATGGGCGCACGGCTCATGAATACGCTGCGGGCTGCGGGCATTCTCGCGGGCAGCGTCTCCCAGATCGAGGGCATCTCCCCGAACTTTGACCTGCCCGCCATCCTGCGCACCTGGGCCATGCAGATGTCGGCGGGCTTCCCGCTGAACGCGATGCTGTTCGGCAAGATGCGCCCCGGGAAAATATATCCCGTGGACGTGCTGTGCGGCGTCATGGTGGCCGGTGCGGCAGTGGCCGCGCTGGCGGCGCTGGATAAGCTGCCGAACAAAAAGCAAAATCTGCTGCTGTTTTTAAGCGGCCTTGCCATGCTGTCCGCCCCGGCACTGCTGATCGGGCTTTCGCCCAAGTACCAGCAGCCCGGTCAGGTGGACTGGCGGCACGGCTACATTCCCCAGACTGTGGAGAGCTTCGGCGTCGGTTTAATGGCGCTGGCCGTGCTGGTGATGCTGCTGCGTTGGGCGCGCGGCAAGAGCTGGTGGGCCGGGGGCCGCGCGGTGCTTTACGGTCTGCTGGCCGTCTGCATGGCCGGGTCGGTGGTCTGGCAGCGCGCCGCGACCCGCTCGGCCTACGACCAGGGCGGGCGCGCCTATACGGTCTTTGGCGATGGCGTCGCCGCGGGCCTGGCCGCCGACTGCGGCGACACGCCGGTGGTGACCGATTACATGATCTGGGGCGGCCATGAGGTCGCGGAGAACGCCTTCTTCCTGCGCTACGGCGATCTGGACGCCGATGCCCACGCCCTGCAGGTCTGGCGCACCGAGGACCACGCCGACGACGAGGCGGTGTACCGCGTCGGGTTCACGCTGGGGCAGGACAGGCACTACGACATTGCCTGGTGCGGCCTTGGCCACGGGGCAGACCCGGATGTGCTGACAGATGTCGAGGTCTGGCTGCCCGCGGGCACCTTCCTCTATGATGTGCTCTATTACACAACCGCCGACGGCGAGGAAGTGCGCAGAGAGGTCTACCTCGACAAGAACGGCTCCATGATCACGCTGGACGGCGAAATTCTCGCGGACAGCATCCGGCTGGCCGCTCATTAGGGGGCACCCTGCCCTACGCATAACGTAAATCGGGGCCTGTAGGGCGGCCTGCCCACAGGCCGCCGTGCCCGCTTGCGGAAGTGCAAAGCCTGTTGGACTGCCACGCCGTAGGGGCCGGGCATGCCCGGCCCGCTGCCCTCCCGCAAAAGCCCGTCCATCTTCCCGCCGCGGGGCCGCAGCTATGCGGCCCCTGCGTACTCTATCAATTCAAGGAGGTGCCGCCCTTGGCACAAAATAAATCCCGCCGCCTGCTGTGGGCGGTCTGCCTTGCGGCGCTGGCGGCATTTGCTGCGGCCATGGTCTGGCTGCACTACCAGCAGCTTTGTTCCCCCGGCGGCGGTAGCGACCCCTATACCTCCGACCTTGGTATGCACCTGGCCTTCGCGCAGCGCGGCATGATCTACTCCACCGTGTCGCTGCTCATCGGCCCGGCGTATGCACTGGCCGGGCGCATCGGCATTGCCGTGCTGCTGGCGGCGTTCCATCTGGCCGCCGTCGCCGTGTTCGCCTGCGGCCTGCGCACTGCCCTGCCCGATGTCCCGCGCCCGGCGCGGCTGCTGGTCAGTCTGGTGGTCAACCTTGCCACGGCGGTCTGGATGCCCCGCGGCGGCTACTGGTACCAGGGCACTGTCGGCGGCACGATTTATCACAACACAACGTATATTATGCTCGCGCCCTTTGCACTGCTGGCGATGCTGGCCTTTTACCGTGTCTGGCCGACGATGCGCGGTGACCTGGATCTGCGTGCCTACGCGGTCTACACGGTGCTGCTGACCGTGGCGACCAGCTTCAAGGCCAGCCTGATCTTTGCATTCGCCCCGGCGCTGCTCGTGCTGCTGATTGCCGATTTTGTGCGCACCCGCGCCAAAAATCTGAAAAATGAGATCATCATGGGGTGCAGCGTTTTCCCCGGTGTAGCGCTCTGCTTTATCCAGGCCAACGTCCTGTTTGCCGAGGAAGGCTCCGGCATACGCCTGATTTTCACCGTCCCGTTTGACCACCACCGTATGCTGTGGGGGCCGTTCAACGAGGCCGGTGTGCTGGGGCTGGCGCGGTCCTTTGTCTTTGTGGCGGTAGTGGGGCTGCTGCTGGGCCGCGCGGCGTGGCAGCGCTTCCGCTACCGGTTCAGCCTTTTCACCTTCGCCGTCTCGCTGGCCGAGGCGCTGCTGCTGGTCGAAAGCGGTGAGCGGCTCTATCACGCCAACCTCTGGTGGGGGCCGTTCATCTGCTTCTGGGTGTTCTGGCTCGAGTCCGTCAGCGCCTTTTTGCAGCAGACGCGCACCGGGGGCGTGCCCCGCTGGCGGCTGGCCGTCTGCGCCGCCGCGCTGGCGTGGCACATCGTCAGCGGTGTCTGCTTCTTAGTCATGCTTTTGCAGGGCGTAAGCTATAACGTGCCGATCCTGACGTATAATTTGTGGTAAAAAAATAAGCCGCAGGTGCAAAAACGCATCTGCGGCTTTTGTATGTTGTCAGCTTCAATCCGTAGGGGCGCATTCTATATGCGCCCGTGGCTGTGTGCGGCAATGAGTAACGCCCGCGGGCGGATATGGAATCCGCCCCTACGATGGAGGGGGCGATGCTCGTCATCGACCCGGCAGGCAACGGCAGCGGCAGGCTGCCTGCGGGCGAGCACTGCTCGCCCCTACGATTTGCGCTTTCCCTCATGCCCGCCCGGCAGCGGCAGACTGCACACCAGCGCAATGCCCAGCGCCAGAGCCAGCGCGACCTTGAAGGTCTCGCCGCCTTTGCTGGCGAAAAGCTCCTGCTCGCCCTGCAAAAAGTAGTAGGCCGTGTAGTAGATGCCCGCGCCTGGCACAAGCGGAAAGATGCCCGGCAGCAGAAAAATCGTCACCGGGGCCTTGTGGCGGATGGCAAAGAACCGTGCGCAGCCGGTCAGCGGCAGTGTGGCGACCAGCGTCGCAATCGCCGGGCTTAACGCGAACAGCTCCACGCCGAAGATGTAGACCATCCAGCCCACCGCGCCGGTCAGGCCGCAGGCCAGGTAGTGCCGCCGCGGCATCTGGAATGTGATGCCAAAGCTGATCGTTGCAATGACGGCCACCACAAAATGGGCAAAATAATGTGTCCAGACCGGCATCACGCCACCCCCAATCCACGGGCCATGATCCAGCCCAGCACCACGCCGCCCGCAATGCTGCCCGCAATCAGCAGGGCATCCAGCAGGCGGATGGAGCCGGACAGGTAGTCGCCGTTCAGAATATCCCGCACGCCCATCGTCAGGGCAACGCCGGGGGTCAGCACCATCAGCGCGCCGATGATCGCCGCGTTGGCGTTGACGGCGGGCACGACGGTCTGCACCGCAATGGCCCAGATCGTGCCGCAAAACGCCGCCACAATGTCGGTGAATATCCGGTTGATGCCGTGCCTCGCAAACTGCTGGCAGACGAGCGCCTCCAGCAGGCCCGCCACCGCGGCCACCGGCATGTCTGCCAGCGTGCCGCCGAACAGGTACGCAAACCCCGCTGCCCCGACAACGCAGGCCAGAATTTCCAGCTGCGGTGTGCTGCGCGGCAGCGTGCGGGCCGTGTTCAGCCGTGCTTCGGCCTCGACGACGCCCAGCCTGCCGGCGGCCAGCTCACGGGAAAGCTCGTTCACGGCCTCGACGCGGCCCAGATGGACCGACACGGTGGGCACGTGCCGCACCAGCGAGACAGCATCCCGCCCCGGCAGGTGCGCCGACGCAAAGATGCCGTTGGTCAGAACATAGACATGGAAGTCCCGCACGCCGAGGCTGGCGGCCATGATCTCCATGGTCTGCTGCGCGCGGAACACCTCGCCGCCGTTTTCCAGCAGCGTCTGGCCCCGCGTCCATGACCAGCTCCAGCGCACGGTCAAACAGTACATCAGCCACGGATATTCTCCCGCACAGCGTTGAATTCCGGGTAATGGGCGTACAGATGCTGCGCGATGGCCTCCATGAGCAGGTAGTCATGCTCGGAATCGATGTCGATGATGCCGGTGTCCATCATAACGCTGACGCCGAACTTGGAGTGCCACAAAATCGGGTCGGGGTTGTCCACAAGGAACGCGCGGCGGATGACGTAAATCGACGCATTGACGTCGTATACCTCGGGTGCCTGCTGACGGCCCGTGAACTGGCTCTCAATGACCATTTCGGCGTGGTCGCCCACGATCTTGAACATATTGAACCACGGATTGCGGCGGGCCTCGCAGACGCTGAAAATGATCTGCAGGTCCTCGCGCTCCTGCGCTTTGGCAAAGGCGTTCTCAATGTCCTGCTCGGTGCGCAAGGGGCTGGTGATGTCCAGATCGATCATAGCATCGTACGGTTTTCCGGTGCTGGCCTCCATGCGGGCAAAGCTGTCCTTGTAGACCTCGACCTTCGGCACGCGGTCCCCGCCCAGCTCGGCCCCGCGGGGCAGGTAGATGACCTCCGGGTACTCGGCGGCCACCAGTCTGGCCAGGTCCTCGCTGTCGGTGTTCAGCGCAACGTCGATTTCCAGCTCCGGGTGCTTTTTAATGAACAGCTCCGCGGCGCTCAGCGAATAGTAAACCAACGGTTTGCCGCAGAAATTTTTCAGGTTCTTGTTTTTAAAGCCCTTGCTGCCGGCACGGCCGCAAATTGTAATGAGCAGTCTTTTCATTGTACGTTCTCCCCCAAGGTAAGTTTCAGCACGTTCAGTGCCAGCGCGGGCGGGTTGCAGCTCTCGCCGCTGCCCGTCAGCGCGTAGTCCACAAAATATTCCATCTCCCGCTCATAGCGGCGGTTGACGTCCTCCTCATAGTGCTGCACGGTGCCGTCCGGCAGGGTCAGCGTGCCCGCGCCAAAGTCGGCCAGATAGCTGCCGTCATGGCAGAAAAGCTCGATGCTGCGCCGGTATCCGCGGCCAAAGTAATCGAGATGCACCTCGGCCAGCAATGTGGGGTATCTGGCGATATACACCGACAAATCGTCGGAGTCGATTTCGAGGTCGGAGTAGGTGCCCTTGAAATTGTACAACTGCTCCGGCACGCCGAACAGCTCGACGAGGTAGTCCCATTCGTGGATGAGGTCAATCGTCACGCCGCCGCCCATTGCCTTGTGGGCGCTGTAGACCGTGCGGTAGTCCACGCCGGGCCGCCAGTCGGGCAGATAGCTTGAGCAGATGACCCGCGCGCAGTAGGGGTGCAGACCGGGCAGCCGGTCCTTGAGCGCCAGCATGACGCCGCACCACCGCATGGGCGCGGCCACATAGGCCTTTTGTCCCGCGGGCAGGCAGTCGGCCAAATCCAGTCCGGTCTGGTCGGCGGAAAAAATCGGCTTTTCGATGAAAAGTGCCCCGCCGCGGCCCCTGACCCGGGTCAGGGCGTCGGCGTGCAGGCTTGTGGGGTTCGTGATGAACACCATGTCATAGTGTGCGGGCGCGTCGGCCAGATCGGTGTACTGGGCGTGCAGCAGCGCGGCCACGCCGTCCCGCAGCGGGCGGGACAGGTCGCTGCGCAGCGCGTCGGCCTGTAAAGTCCAGCCCCGGTCCGCACAGAGGTTGGTCAGATTTTTTAAATGGCGCGTCCCGATGGAGCCCAGCCCCACGAACAGCGCGGTGATGGTACGCATAGGAGATCCCCTTTTTATAACAAGTTTACGGCAGGTTTGTGGGGGAGGCATTTATGCCTCCCGCGGGGCTTGCGGCAACCGCAAGGTGCCCGGGCGGATATGGAATCCGCCCCTACGCTGTAGGGGTCGATGCCTGCATCGACTCGGAACCCCGGAGGCTGCCGCACGTAGCTTTTCTTGGCCCCCTCTGCGAGGGGGCTCCGCCCGCAGGCGGTGGGGGAGAGAACCTTGCGGCTATCCGAAATTTTACGGGCTATGGCAAGGTTCTCTCCCTCCGGCCCTGCGGGCCACCTCCCCCGCGAGCGGAGGAGGCTTTAGTGACTTTCAATAAAGTCCATCAGCTCAATTGCCTTCAGGTCCTTTTCAAAGCTCCACTTCGGCTGCTCGTCGCCCTTCAGCACGCCAAAAAAAGTTCGTCAGCTCGTCCACATAGGCGTTTTCTACAACGTTGTCGCTGTAGCGGCTGTCGTGCTCAAAGCTGGCGTAGGTGTTGACAAACCGCTTGTCGCCGTCCTTGAACTCGTACAGCGCCTTGGGGTTGCCCTCCCAGAACAGGTGGATGCCGTCCCCGAAGCACTCAAAGCTGCGCACGGCCTTGCGGCTGACGACGTCGGCGGCCAGCACACCCTGCACGCCGCCCTTGTGGCGCAGCAGCAGCGTCACGCAGTCGGGGTAGGGGAGCCCTAAGTCGCTGATCGTGTCCTTCTGCACGGTCACGCTCTCTACGTCGCCAAAGGCGTCCAGCAGCCACGGCAGGTCGATGCCGAAGATCTCGCGCACGCCGCCGGTGCGGGCGTTGCCGACGAAGAAGTTTTTATAATTCTCCCACGGGTGCCAGTCGGGCAGATACTGCCCGATGTGGTAGATGTAGTGTACGGGCTTGCCAAATTCCGCGACCTGCCGTTTAATATACTGTGTCTCGCGGCGGTACAGCATCGTGGAGGACAAAAACAACGGCAGTTTTTTGGCCGCGGCCTTGGCCATATTCTCCCGGTAGCCGTCGCTGACCAGATTCAGCTCGGTAAAGACGGGCAGGTCGTGATCCAGCAGCTCGCCGATGACCGCCGCGTGGGCCAGCGGCGCGGTGCAGACCAGCGCGGCGTCGGGGTGCTCGGCGGCGACGGCCTCGCCGATGGTGGCATAGGCTGCGTCCGCCAGACCCAGCCGGAGGGCCTCGCCGCGGCGGCTCTCGGCGGTATCCACGCCGACGATCTGAATAGCCGCGTCAATGCCTTTGGTCAGCCGGGCGCGGCGTTTGCCCATGCTGCCTAAACCGACGATGAGAAGTTTCATACCAAAACGCTCCTTTGCGGGTCAAATTCCGGCACAGGGCCGTCATAAAAGATTTTAGGTCTTGCAAAATCAAATTTTGCCAGCACAGCGCAGATTTTTTCGCTGGTCTCGCCGCCGTTATACGGGCTGACGGCGCCGGCCGCCACGGGGGCAAACGCCGGGGACAGCGCCCTGCGCAGCGCGGCCTCGATGGCCGGCTCGTCAGCGTCGCAGCAGAGCACGTTCGCGCAGATGGCGCGCCCGGCCTGCCGTCTGCCGATGTTGACCGTCGGCACCTTAAAGGTAGGCGTCTCGACGACACCGGACGACGAGTTGCCCGCCACGAGCGCCGCGCAGTCCATGGCGGAGAGGTAGCGCCGCAGACCGAGGCTCTGCACAAATCCGGCGCGGTCCGGGTGGGCGGCGGCGAACATCTGCATCATGGCGGTGCAGACCTGCCCGCCCGCGTCGGCGTTCGACCCGGTGATGAGCCAGAACACGCCGTCCACGGCGGCCATAGCGTCACACAGCGCCTGCACCTGCACAGCGGGGGAGCCTGCGTCGGGGGCGGTCTCGGGGTGGTAGGTCACGAGCGCGAAGGGCTGCATGAGGTCAAACCCAGTCGATTTGCACAATTCCTCACGGCTCATTTTGGGCAGAGTGCGGATGTTTTCATCCCCCAGCCCGCCGACGCAGAACACGGTGTCGGGCGCTTCGCCCATCCGCACAAGCCGCGCGGCGCTGTCGGCGCAGGACGGAAAGTGTACCGCCGCCATTTTGCTGATGCAGTGGCGGTAGTATTCGTCCGCCGCGCCCAAGGTCACGTCGCCGCCCGAGATATGGGCAATCGGGATATGCCGCGCCGCTGCCGCAGCGGCCACGGCGAAGATCTCAAACCGGTCCCCCAGCAGCAGCACGGCGTCCGGGCGGTGGGCGGCAAAGTGGTTGTCGAAAATTTTCCATCGTGCGTGCGATGGTTTTGGCGACAGGCTCATCGGCGTTGTCGGTAAAGATCGGCAGTCTTGCCGCGATGGGCAGGCCGTCGGCTTCGATTTCATGCACGGTCTCGCCCAGACGCGGGCAGAGATGCGCCCCGGTCACGACGAGCTGCAAGTCCAGCACATCGGACGCCGCGATTTTCTGCACCACCGGGCGCAGCAGGCCATATTCCGCCCGCGTGGCGGTAACGACGGTGATGGTACGCATGGTTATGCTTCTCGCTTTCTTTTTTTAACGGCAGTCTCCCGGAAGGTCGCTTTCTTTTGGCAGCAAAAGAAAGCTCGCAAAGAAAACTGCCGCTGTTTCGACGCAGCGGACCCGCGACTTAGGGGCTGCACGCCCCTAAGAACCCCAAAGCGGAGGTCGGAAGTCTCGGCGGCTAAACGGACGCAGTATTACTGTCCGTTCTTAACGCCGCCGAGCCTTCCTCCGTTTTGAAAATTCGGGTGTTCCCCCGAACCCCCGCAGGGGGCGAGGGAGGCCCCCTTGTCAAAGGGGGGCTGGCCGCGTTAGCGGACTGGGGGATTCCGACGGGCCTTGCGTGGCCGCCCATCAACGGGCAGCCACCCGCCAACTTGGAAGGGGCGGGCTGCCGCCCTCCCTTGCCCCTCTCGTGCACAACGATTCACGGCAGTCCGTAGGGGCCGGGCATGCCCGGCCCGCAACTTTGCTATGCCCGCCGTCAACGGGCTGAACCCTTCCGGCCTGCTCCGCGGCCACCTCCCCTGATGGGGAGGCTTCTCTCGCGGGCTTTGCCCGCGCAAAAGGCTCCCCTTTTAGGGGTGACTCCCCGCTGCGCGGGGAGATGTCGCGAAGCGACAGAGGGGTTCGGGTCCGAAGGACTGGCCGAGCCTGCGAGGCCTGAGGGGCTTTGACGGGCCTTGCGTGGCCGCCCATCAACGGGCATCCACCCACTAACTCCCGCGGCGGCCTGGGGGCAGGCCGCCTTACGTACCACTTTTAAATTGGTTTGTAGGGAGGGGGCTTGACCCCCCCGCGGGGCGTCGGGGACGCCGCCCCTACAGCCTTTACCACTACCATGTTGCCTGTTGTAGGGGGGATTTATCCCGCCCGGCAAGGCGTTCCTCACACCTCGATCTTCTCATCCTCGGCAAAATCGCGTTTCGCGGTCTGGCCTAAAATCTCATGCCAGCGCATGGGCGAAATCCCATCCCCCGGGCGCTTCGTTGTCAGATTTTCCTCGGTGAAAACCTCACCCGCTTTGATTTCCCGGGCGGCCACAATGCTCTTGCGGGCAATGGCCTTGTTGGGGGCTTCGCTGGCGGTCAGGTGCTTGTGGCCGTCGCCGAGGGCGGCTTCTGCGTGGCGCACGGCCAGCACCATCGCCGCAAACTCGGTGGGGTCCAGGCTGGCCTTCTGGTCGGGGCCGGGCAGGGATTTGTCCAGCGTAAAGTGCTTTTCAATGACCTGCGCGCCCAAAACCGTCGCGGCTACGTCGCATTCCCAGCCGGGCGTATGGTCGGACAGCCCCACCGGCAGACCAAACTGGTCGTACATCTCGATCATGGCGGTCAGGTTTGCGTCCTCGTAGGGCGTCGGGTACTGCGTGTTGCAGTGCAAAATCGTCACCTCGGGGCAGCCGCCGTCATCCAGCACGCCCAGCGCGTCGGTGATCTCGTCCAGCGTGCTCATGCCCGTGGAGAGCAGCACCGGCGTTTTCTGCGCAGCCATGGCCTCGAGATACGGCAGGTTCGTGATCTCGCCGGAGGGGATTTTTAAAAGCGGCAGACCCAGCGTGCCCAGAAACTTCACGCTCGGCACGTCAAACGGCGCGCTTAAATACTGGATGCCGATGGAATCGCAGTATTCCTTTAATTCTTTATGCGCCTCAAACGAGAAATGCAGCTTGCGGATCATCTCCAGCTGGCTCTCGGCGGCATCGGTGGTCTGCTTCTGGTACTCGGCCTTCTCGGCAAATTTGCTGACCACCAGCTCGGGCACGGCGGTCTGATATTTTACAATGTCCGCGCCGCATTCTTTAGCAACGCGGGCCATCTCCTTGGCCATTTCCAGACTGCCGTTATGGTTGACCCCGGCCTCGGCTATGATCGTTACAGGCATAGGTAAAAACCTCCGGTTTTTATAGTGAGGAGAAAGGAGATAAGAGATGACGCACCGGGAAGGCTTCGGCCTTACGGTGATGCTCTCTCCGCTCTCCTAACTCCTCTCTTTTCTACTGCTGATTCTCCAGCTTTCTTCTCATCTTCTCCAGCTCCTCCAGCTGGCCCATGTCCATCCAGCTGCTCTCGCTGATGGGATAGACGCCGACCTTCTCCCCGGCCCGGCGGTAGCGCTCGATCACATCGGGGAAACCGATCTTCTCGCCGTCGCGCATTTCCTCCACGACGCGCGGCTCCACCACGTAGACGCCGGTGTTCGTCAAAAAGTCCAGCTCGGGCTTTTCGCGCATGGCGGCAATGCTACCGTTCTCGCCCAGCTCCACCACGCCGTAGGGCACGGTGTAGTGCTTGAACGCGCAGATCATCGTGACCAGGTTGCCGTGGGATTTATGGTACTCATAAATGTCGCCGAAGTCTACATCCAAAAGCGTGTCACAGTTCGTAAAAAAGAACGGTGCTTTGATCTTTCCTTTCAGCAGGCAGAGCCCGCCGCCGGTGCCCATGAACACTTCCTCGTCGGCAAAGTCCACGGTATAGTCCTTTTCCAGCTCATTGAAATAGGACTTGATCATGCCCTTTTTGTAGTTCACGATCATTGTGAAATCGTGGCAGCCGAAGTCCCGGAACCGGTCCATGATCAGCTCGGCAATGGGCTGCTCGCCCACGGGGATCAGCGGCTTGGGCAGAATTTTTGTGTACGGGTACAGCCGCGTGCCCAGCCCGCCCGCCATCATCACAACGGGAATATCGACCTGCTTGCGGTTGTCCAGATCCAGGCCGTGGGCAAAGATGATGTCGGTGATGATGCCGCGCTTGTTCAGGACCGGCAGCGCGTCGATGCAATGCTCCTGCAAAATGCTGCGGGCTTTGCCGCGCTCGGACACCGAGACGCTCAGCGGATGATAGTTGGCCGCGTGGTCCACGGTCTGGTCCGGTGTGCCGCCGCGCAGGAAAAACTTGCGGATGTCACCGTCGGTGATGACGGCCTTCAGATGTCCCTCCGGCGCAATGAACAGGATGCGCTGGCCGGTCTCGTCCAGCTTGCGCAGCGTTTCCAGCACCGTGGCGGTGGGCTCAATAAAAAGCTCTTCTACTTTTATCAAGGGTGATCCCCCTTTGACGTTTATTAAAGCCTTCCCTTGAAGGGGGAAGGTGGCGCGCAAGCGCCGGATGAGGGGCGAGTGTGTCTCCGCCGCCCGGAAATGGGTTGCGGCGCGGACTTTGCCCTCATCAGTCCGCTTCGCGGACAACTTCAGTCTCCGTGCCAAGTGCCGCCTACGGCGGTTGCACTCCGACACGCGCCTGCGGGCGCAGCCCCGCGGGGGAAGCCTTTTACAGCCCCAGCACCGCTTCGATCACGCGGTCACAGTCCTCAAAGGACAGGTTCGTGGAGCAGGGCAGGTTGACAATGTACTTGCGGTAGTCCAGCGCCTTGTCCAGACCGTAAGCCTCGTTGCGGGGGTAGTCGGCCTGCTCATGGATGAGCGCCCACACCGGGCGGGTCTGGATGTGCTGCGCCTGCAGCTTCTCGATCACAGTGTCGCGGTCCAGCCCGGAATCCTTCAGATACAGGCTGAAGAACCAGTGGTTGGAGCGGCACTCCCCCTCGCGGAAGGGCAGGATGCGCAGCCCCTTCACGCCGTCCAGCGCGGCCACATAGCGGTCATACAGCGCCTTTTTGTGGGCGATGAAGCCCTCGAGCCGCTCGAGCTGGGCAAGCCCCAAGGATGCCTGCACGTTCGTCATGCGGTAGTTGTAGCCGACCTCATCGTGCAAAAATTGCAGCAGATCGGTCTTGGCCTGGGTGGACAGATGCTTGGCGTGCTCGGCCCAGTCAGCGTGGTTGGACACGACCATGCCGCCTGCGCCGGTGGTGATGATCTTGTTGCCGTTAAAGCTGTAGCAGCCGATGTCGCCGATGGTGCCCGCAAACTTACCGGCAAACGGGCCGTCGGTGCAGCGGGTGCCGAGTGCCTCGGTGGCATCCTCAATGACGATGAGGCCGTAGCGCTTGGCTATCGCCATCAGGCGGGGCATGTCGGCCATGTTGCCGAACACATGCACGACCTCCAGTGCCTTGATGTGTGCGCCGGTGGCTTTGTTGTACAGCCTGCCGTCCCGCAGCTCGCAGCGGTTCGCACAGAAATCCTCGACGGCGTCGGGGTCAATGCACAGGGAGTCGTCGCAGCCGATGAAGACCGGCTCCGCGCCGACATAGCGGGTCAGCGGGTTGACGGCGGCGATGAAGGTCAGCGTCGGGACGATGACCTCATCCCCGCGGGTGATGCCGGCGGCCATAGCGGCCAGATGCAGCGCGCTGGTACCGGCGTTGCAGGCCACGGCGCGGGGCATGCCCACGTAAGCGGCCAGCGCTTCCTCGAACTCCGTGACCTTGCCGCCGCTGGTGGACACCCACCCCGACGTGATGGCCTGCCCGGCCAGCTCGGCCTCGCGCGCGCCGAAATTCGGAACCGAAAGAGGAATAAATTCAGACATGGTACTGCCTCCAAACTCTATCCTGGTGCCCGCCGTGCAGCGGCGGACGGAATTTTACAAATATTCTATTTTATTATACCGCGTTTGCAGGATAAGGGCAAGAAAAAGATGCGATGGACTTTCTGTATCTTTCCCCCGGGGAAAGCCCGTTTTTCCCGTTGACAAACCTACTCCCTTGCACTACTATAAATACTGCATATAAAGTATAAAATAGGGGGTTTACCATGAAATACGGTTTTATCGGCTGCGGCAACATGGGCGGGGCTGTGGCGCGCGCGGTCTGCAAGGGCGCCGGGTCCGGCGATGTGCTGCTGGCCAACCGCACGCCTGCCAAGGCACAGGCGCTGGCGGACGAGCTCGGCTGCGCCTGCGGCACGAATGAGGAGGTCGCCGGCATCTGCGACTTCATCTTTCTGGGTGTAAAGCCCCAGATGATGGCCGATATGCTCGACGAGCTGACCCCAACGCTGGAGGCCCGCGCCGAGAGCCGCCCCTTTGTGCTGGTCACGATGGCGGCGGGCCTGTCGATGCAGCAGATCCGCCAGATGGCGGGCAGCGGCTATCCCATCATCCGCATGATGCCCAACACCCCCGTGGCGCTGGGCGACGGCATGATCCAGTACTGCTCTGACGATGTGGAGCCGGAAAAAATGGCAGAGTGGCTCACCGCCATGGCCCCTGCAGGCCGTCTGGACGCCGTGCCGGAGAGCCTGATCGACGCCGCAAGCGCGGTGTCCGGCTGCGGACCGGCCTGGGCGTACCAGTTCATCGAGGCACTGGCCGACGGCGGTGTCGCCGCAGGTCTGCCCCGCGCCAAGGCGCAGGAGTACGCTGCCCAGATGCTTTTGGGCAGCGCGCGGATGGTGCTGGAGACCGGCAAGCACCCGGGCGAATTGAAGGACGCCGTCTGCAGCCCCGGCGGCTCGACCATTCAGGGCGTGCGCCTGCTGGAGGAGCGCGCTTTCCGCGGTGCCGTGACCGACGCCGTGCTGGCCGCGTTTGAAAAGACAAAGGATTTGGGGAAGAAGTGACCCCTTCCGAGAATGTAGGGGCGAGCATTGCTCGCCCGCAGACCTGACGGAAAAAAGTGCTTTTCCAGGAAAATACCCCGCGCGGCAGACGCCTGACGGGCGAGCAATGCTCGCCTCTACAAAGCGGTTGCCAAACAGGAATAGAAAGAGAAATTTTATGCGTATCGTCGTTAAAGTAGGCACCAGCACGCTGGCACATCCCGGCGGGCTGCTCAACATCCGCCACACCGAGGATCTGGTCAGGGTGTGGAGCGATATTCAGAATGCCGGACATCAGCTCATCGTCGTATCGTCGGCGGCCACGGGCCTCGGCGCAGGCAAGCTGCAAATTGAAAAGCCCGGCGACCTTGTCACCAAGCAGGCTGCCGCCGCGGTGGGCCAGTGCGAGCTGATGTATACCTATGACCGACTGTTCGGCCAATACAACCATACCGTGGCCCAGATGCTGCTGACGTGGGAGGATTTTGACCACGAAAACCGTCTGCACAACCTGCAAAACACGCTGGAGCGTCTTTTGCAGCTGCACGCCATCCCCATCATCAACGAGAATGACCCCGTCGCCTGCGAGGAATACTCTTTGGGCGACAACGACACGCTGGCCGCGCTGGTGGCCAAGTGCATCCACGCCGATCTGGTCGTGCTGATGTCCGACATCGACGGCCTGTACACCGCCGACCCGCACACCCACCCGGACGCAAAGCTCATCCCGGTGGTCGAGGAGATCACGCCGGAAATTGAGCTGCTGGCGGGCGGCGCGGGCTCGGCCCTGGGCACCGGCGGCATGCTGACGAAGGTCACCGCCGCCAAGCGTGCCACCGAGGCCGGTGTGGACATGATCATTACCAACGGTGCCCACGCCGAGGTGTTGTACGACATTGTCGAGGGCAAGCCCGTCGGCACCCGGTTTGTGGGCCGCAAGGCATAAGGGAGGTCTGACCCCATGACTACGCAGGAAATTTTGCGGGCCGCGCAGGGCGCAAAGCTGCCGTTGGCGCTGGCCGACGCCGACACGAAGAACGCCGCGCTGGAGGCAATGGCCGTTGCGCTCATCGCCGCGCAGGATAAAATTCTGGACGCCAATAAGCAGGATGTCGAGAATGCCCGCGGGCGGGTCAGCGACGTGATGCTGGACCGTCTGGCGCTGACGCCGGGCCGCCTGACCGACATGGCCAAGGGTATGCGCGAGGTCGCGGCCCTGCCCGACCCGGTGGGCGCAGTGCTGCGCAAAATTGTGCGCCCCAACGGCCTTGTCATTGAAAAGACCCGCCGTGCCGATGGGTGTCATCGCCATCATCTATGAGAGCCGCCCCAACGTCACGAGCGACGCCGCCGCGCTGGCCATCAAGGCGGGCAGTGCGTGCATCCTGCGCTGCGGGCGCGACGCCTGGGCCAGCTGCCACGCCATCGTGGAGGCCCTGCGCGCCGGTCTGCGCAGGGTGCGCCTGCCGGAGTACGCGGTGAGCCTCATCGAGGACACCTCCCACGCCAGCGCCAACGAGCTGATGACCGCGGATGGGCTGGTCGATCTGCTGATCCCCCGCGGCGGGGCCGGGCTGATCCGCGCCTGCGTCGAGAACGCAACCGTGCCCTGCATCCAGACCGGCACCGGCATCTGCCATGTCTACGTGGACAAGGCCGCCGATCTGGAGATGGCCGTGGATATTGTGGAAAACGCCAAGACGAGCCGCCCCAGCGTCTGCAACGCCGAGGAGGCGCTGCTGGTCCACAGGGACGTGGCAGCGCAGTTTTTGCCGATGCTGAAGGCCCGCCTTGTCGATGCCCGCGCCGCTGCCGGCATCACCCCGGTGGAGCTGCATCTGGATGCGCGCGCCGCGGCCATCATCGACGGTGTGCCCGCCGCGCCGCAGGACTTTGACACCGAGTATCTGGATTATAAGCTGAGCGTGGCCGTTGTGGATGACGTCGATGCGGCCATCGCTCACATTGCGAAGCATTCGACCCACCACAGCGAGGCCATCGTCACGGCGGACGCCGCGGCGGCACAGCGGTTCACGACCTGCGTGGACAGCGCGGCGGTCTACGTGAACGCCAGCACCCGCTTTACCGACGGCGGCGAGTTCGGCCTTGGCTGCGAGATGGGCATCAGCACCCAGAAGCTCCACGCCCGCGGCCCCATGGGGCTGGCCGAGCTGTGTACGTATAAATATATTGTGCACGGCAATGGGCAGGTCAGGGGCGGAAGCAGCGCGAAGATGAGCTGCTACACAAACAAATAAGGCTTCCCCCTTGGGGGGAAGCTGTCAGCGGCCCCGTCCGCTGACTGATGAGGGCAGACCTTGCCGCTGCAGCCCGTTCACCGGCCGCTATGGCGGGCTTTGCCCTCATCCGGCCTCGGTCGGAGCCTCGGCCACCTTCTCCCGAGGGAGAAGGCTTCCATAACGCAAAAACACCTGCGTCCGAAAACGCAGGTGCTTTTATTTTACCCGATATTCATATCCACCGGCTTCGAGATCCCCTTGACGCTGCCGGAGCCTGTGTACTGCCATATATTGTGCTTGTAGCTGAAGCTCAGCGTATCGCGGTACTGGGCGATCCAGATGTTGTACTTGCTGATGTTCGCAAAGTTCAGCGCGTTATAGAACCAGCTGGCATAGGAGTAAACGCCCGCGCTGTACCCCGCGCTGCGGATCGTCTCGCAGAAGGCGACGGCGCAGGCCGTGCGCTCGGCGGCGCTCAGGGCGTTGGCGCGCCCGCCGCCTACACTCTCGGTGTCGTAGTAGACGCCCAGCGGCAGACTGTAGCCGCTGACAAGGCTCAGCACCATGCTGGCCTCCTCGACGGCCTCGGCCTCGTTGATGGCCTGGCTGTAGAAGTAAACGCCGACGCGCAGGCCCGCGTTGATCGCGCCCTGAATGTTCTGGCGATATGTAGAATCCTCGACCAGCGCACCGCTGCCGTAGCCGCGGTAGCCGCAGCGGATGATGGCAAACGTGATGCCGTCCGACTTGACGGCGTTCCAGTCAATGCTGCCCTGGAACTTCGAGACATCAATGCCGCGGGCCGTGCGGTTCAGTGCGCCGTCCGCCGCAAAGGTGTAGACATTGCCCTGAATGACCTGCTGGCCCGTGACGGGCTGGTGGGTGGACGGGTCGTAATAATACGTTGCGCCGTCAATATCCTGCCAGCCGGTATACTCGTATATCGTGGTGGTCGCGCTGGTCACGGCAAAGCCGTAGTTGGCCAGCTCCTGCACCGCAATGTTATCCGGCCAGCCCGCCGTCGGGTCGGGCACCTGGGTGGGTGCTTGCGTCGGAGCCGCTGTCGGGGCTTCCGTAGGGGCTGCTGTCGGGGCTGCTGTCGGGGCAGGCGTTTGCGTTTCGGCGGGGGTCTGCGTCGGGGCCTCGGTGGGGGAGGGCGTCGCCTCCGGGGTCGGCTCGGGCGTGATCTCGGGGGCCGGTTCCGGCGTGGGGTCCGCCGGGACAGGGGTCTCCTCGGCAGCCGGGGCGGCCCCGCCGGTGTCTTCCTGTACGGTCACCGGCTCGTCCGCGCGGTGTACCCACGCCATGCGGGTGTTGGCCGCACCCAGCAGCGTGACGGAATCCGCCGCGCCGGGCAGCCAGGCCGCCGTGGCCGTGTTGGCGGCGTAGCTCGTATCGCGCATTGCGCCGATCAGGTCCTTCGTGCCGTCCTGATAAACGGGCAGGTAGAGCGTCTCGGTGCCGTCGGCCAGCAGCAGATGTCCGCTGCTGCTCAGCTTGGCTGTGTAGCTCGTCTTGCTGCCGGTCTCGGTCTTAGCGCTGTCGGCGTAGGTCACGGTGTCGGTGACCTCGTTGACGATGGGGGCCGAGCCCGCGTTGCTGACGCCGGAGTCCTCGGCACTCTCGTTGACCTGGCTTGCCTGGACGATCTTCTCTTTAACGGCCTTGACGTCCGCCTTGTAGACGACCTTTTCTTTGACTGTCACGGTCTGGGCCTCGGGCTGCGTGTAGCCCTCGATGGGCTGGACCGCCAGCGTGTAGTCGCCGGGGGTCATGTCCTCGGCCAGCGCGGTGCCGGTCTCGGTATCCAGCTCGTAATCCGTGGCATTGCCCTTGGCGTCGGTCAGTGTGATGGTTGCCGCCACGCCCAGCAGCGGGGTCTTTTCGTTCTCGGCGTCATCCTCCTTCGCGCTTTTGGACGGCGTCGGGGACGGCGAGGCGGACGCATCGGGCGTGGGGCTGGGCTCGGGCGCGTTCTCGACGTAGAGTGTCACACCGACGTCCTGCTGGATGACGCTGGCCTCCATCGTCAGCGGCTTGTCCGGCTCCGGCGTGGGGCTCGGCGTCGGGGAAGGGGTCGGCGTGGCCGCCGTCTCGGGGGTGGCCGTCACGATGGGCGTGGGGCTGGGTTCGGGCGCGGAGAGCGGACCGACGCTGGCCGCAAACGCGCCCAGGCCGATGCTGGCGGTCAGCACCACCGCCGTGCCGCCCGCGGCCAGCTTATACAGCGGCAGCCGCGCAAAGGTGCTGCCGGAGAAATACCGCAGGGGGTTCTTCTTATTAAACATTCCTGTTCCTCACAGTTAAAAAGCGATAAACTATTACAAAATGAATCATACCACGAAAAAGGCCCCCGCCGCAAGTAGGCAGGGGTGGAAAATCGCACAGAAAAACGCCGAAATTTTCAACATCCATAGGGTCTGTTTGTGGATAATTGTGACACCGCGGACACAACTTTCCGGGCATCTAGTGGTCGCGGCTGCCGTCAGGCGCCAGCAGTTGTGTTGGGCAAAAATTCCTCCACCAATAAATCGACACACGCACCGTAGCTGCGCTCCGGCCCCGCAAGAAACGGCCAGCGCCCGGTCAGCGGGTCGTAGAGGTGGCTGTACCCCGCAAAAATTTCGTTTTTGTACTGTTTATTATAGAAGAATAGCACCATGCTTGCAAGCCGGCTGCCTTCCCACGCGGGGGAGGGCTTAGGAGGACTGGATTTTTACGTTGGATTTGCTATAATAAGCGTAGAGGATGCAGGGGCGGATGCGAGCATCGACCCCTGCAGAAAATGGAGAGCAATATAGGAGAGCAATATAAGAGGTAAACACCATGCAATACGTCAATTTCGGCACCACAGGCTTACAAATCTCCCGCCTTGGGTTTGGCGGCATTCCCATTCAGCGCATCGACCAGCCCGGCACGCGGGAGCTGCTGATCGCCGCGCATAAGGCGGGCATCAATTACATCGACACTGCCCGCGCCTACACGGTCAGCGAGGCATGGATCGGCCAGTCGCTGGAGGAGGCCGGGCTGCGGGATGACTTCATTCTGGCGACCAAATGCCGCGCACTGACCAAGGCCGACATGGAGGCCGAGATCGCCACGAGCCTGAAAAACCTGCGCACCGACCACATCGAGCTGTTCCAGTTCCACAACCCGAGCCTCGACGGCCTGAAAACCATTCTGGCGCCCGGCGGCGCAATGGAGGCGCTGCTCGAGGCAAAGGCCAGGGGCATCGTCGGGCATATCGGCATCACGGCGCACCTGGCCGCTGTGTTTGAGGCAGCGCTGGACATCCCCGAGATCGAGACGATCATGTTCCCGTACAACATCGTGGAGCAGCAGGGCAGGGAGCTGATCGACCGCTGCGCCGCGGCGGGCAAGGGTTTTATCGACATGAAGCCGCTGGCGGGCGGTGCCATTGAGGATGGCCGCCTGGCACTGCGGTACGTGCTGTCCAACCCGGCAGTCACGGTGTCCATCCCCGGCATGGCGACGGTGGAGGAGCTGAACGCCAACGTGGCGGGCGCGGCCAACACCGCCCCGCTCACGCCCGAGGAGGAGGCCGCCTGCCAGAAGGTGCGCGACGCGCTGGGCACCCAGTTCTGCCGCCGCTGCAACTACTGTGCGCCCTGCACGGTTGGGATTTCCATCCCCAGTGTGTTCCTGTTCCAGGGGTATCTGAACCGCTACGGCCTGCAGCAGTGGGGCCGCGAGCGCTATGCGACGCTGCAGACCAAGGCCGGTGCTTGCATCCGGTGCGGTGCCTGTGAGCCGCGCTGCCCGTACAACCTGCCGATCCGCCAGATGATGCAGAAGGCCGCGGAGGATTTTGGGGAGTAAGGGTAGATAAAACAAGGCGTAGGGGCGGATTCCATATCCGCCCGTGGGGGCTTTCGCAGCCGCAAGCTGCCCGGGCGCATATAGAATGCGCCCCTACAGGGTCAACAGAATAAAGCGGCCTTCCCACAATCGCATATTTGCCGGTAAGCCGCGGGCCGGGCATGCCCGGCCCCTACCGGGTTACAGCCCGTAAATGGGCAATCAGGATGAACTCTGCCCGCATCAGTCCGCTTCGCGGCCAGCTTCCCCCACGGGGGAAGCTTTTTTTGTTTCTGAATATTGTTTTTTGCTGGGCGAACGTGTATAATTTAATCTGTATAATTTTGTGCAATAATGTGAGGAATGAGTGCTATGCTTTCCGACCCCCAGCTGCATTATCTTGATAACGCCGCCACGTCCCGGGTGGACCCGGCGGTGGCGCAGGCCGTCAGCGAGGCGCTGACTGAGCTTTGGGCCAACCCCAGCAGCCTGTATGACCCCGCCGTTGCCGCGCAGGATGCCATTGCCGCGGCCCGCGCCCGCGTGGCCAAAACGCTGCACTGCCGCAGCGATGAAATCTACTTCACGGCCTGCGGCAGTGAAGGCAACAACATGGCCGTGACCGGCGCGGCCCGCCCGCGTAAGCACTGGGGCAATAAGATCGTCGTCACGGGCTTTGAACACCCCAGCGTGCAGCGCCCCATCCGCGCGTTGAAGGACGAGGGCTTCACCGTCGTCGAGGTCATGCCCGGGGCGGACGGACGCATTGACACGCAGAAATTCCTGGCCGAGATCGACAAAAACACGGTGCTGGCCGCCTGCATGGCCGTCAACAACGAGACCGGCACCGTGCAGGACATCGCGGCGCTGGGCAAGGGCATCAAGGCGCGCAACAGCCGCACCCACTTCCATGTGGACGCCGTGCAGGCGTGGCTGCGCATGCCCATCGACCTGCAGAAATGGCGCGAGGTCGATACGCTCTCCGTCTCCGGCCACAAGGTCCACGCGCCCAAGGGCGTCGGCGCACTGTTCATCCGGGACAGCCAGCGCCAGACGCTCAAACCGCCCTATCTCGGCGGCCATCAGGAGCGCGGCCTGCGCCCCGGCACCGAGAACACGCCCTACATTGTGGGTCTCGGCGTGGCCGCCGCGCAGGGCCAGCAGAAGCTGCGCCCCCGCATTGCACACATTGCCGCGCTGAATCGGCAGCTGCGCGCGGGACTTGAAGAATTGGACGGCATCACGCTCAATTCGCCCGACGACGCGGTGGGGGAGATCGTGAATTTCTCCACCGGCTGCATCAACAGCCAGACCTTCATCAACTATCTGAACACCCGCGCGGTCTATGTCTCGGGCGGCTCTGCCTGTGACAAGGGCGAGCCGAGCCACACCCTGCTGGCCATGGGCTGCGCCGACCTGACCGTCCGCACCGCCCTGCGCGTGAGCTTCTGCGCCGATAACACCGCCGAGGACGTGGACGCGCTGCTGGCGGGGCTGCGGGACGGGCTGAAGGAGCTGCAACATATTTAAGGCTGCGAGGCCTTCCCCCTTGGGGCTGCGCCCGCAGGCGCGTGTCGGAGCGCAACCGCCGTAGGCGGCTCTTAGCGCGTAGACTGAAGGTGGCTGTGGCCCCGACCACAGCCGGATGAGGGGCGGCCTTGCTGGTGTGACCCGTGAACGGGTTGCCGCAGTAAACTTTTCCCTCATCAGCCGCTGCGGCGGCAGCTTCCCCCAAGGGGGAAGCCAAGGATTTATATGGAAAGGAATATTCCTATGAAAGAACTCATCCTCGCCTATCAGGGCGAAATGACGCTGAAGGGCCTGAACCGCGGCAAGTTTGAGGCGCGGCTGGCCAAGACCATCCGCTGGCGGCTGGAGCCGCTGGGCAAGTTCAAGGTCTATCAGGCCCAGAGCACCGTTTTCATCGAGCCGAAGGAGGACGGCCTCGACATGGACGAGGCGTTCCGCCGCGTGTCCCATGTGTTCGGCATCGTGAAGCTGAGCCGCGCCGTCGAGTGCCCGAAGGACTTTGCCGCAATATGCGAGACCGCCGAGGCGTATCTCGGCGAGACGCTGCGCGGCATCCGCACCTTCAAGGTCGAGGCCAAGCGCGCCGACAAGACCTACCCGATGAAGAGCCCCGAGATCTGCCGCGAGCTGGGTGCCTACCTGCTGGACAAGCACCATCATCTGCGCGTCGACGTGCATAACCCGCAGCTGGAGATCATGGTGGAAATTCGCGACTACGCCGCCTATGTCCACGGCCCCAAGGTCGAGGCCGCGGGCGGTCTGCCCGTCGGCACGAGCGGGCGCGCGCTGAACCTGCTGTCCGGCGGCATCGACAGCCCCGTCGCCGCATGGTGCATGGCCCGCCGCGGTCTGGCGCTGCACCACATCCACTTTGCCAGCCCGCCGTACACGAGCCTGCGCGCCAAGCTGAAAGTGCGCGATCTGGCCCGCGAGCTGGTCGAGTACACCGGCAACTGCACGCTGTTCGTCGTGCCCTACACGAAGCCGCAGGAGTATATCCGTGACAACGCGCCTGACGTGCTGTTCACGGTTCTGATGCGCCGCAGCATGCTGCGCATTGCCAATCAGGTGGCGAAAAAGCTCGAGCTGCAGGCCCTCATCACCGGCGAGAGCCTGGCTCAGGTCGCCAGCCAGACCATGGCCGCGCTGGCCTGCACAGACCAGGCGCAGGACCTGCCCGTGCTGCGCCCCTGCATCGGCATGGACAAGATCGAGATCATCAATATTTCGCGTAAGATCGGTACATTTGAGACGTCCATCGAGCCGTATGAGGACTGCTGCACGATCTTTACCCCGCCGCACCCCAAGACGAACCCGACGCTGGACGAGATCTTGGCCGCCGAGGCCGCTATGCCCGGCCTGGCCGCACTGGAAGCCGAGGCCGCCGAGAACGTCGAGAAAATCTATATCCGCATGGGAGATGACGAGCTGCTGTGACTGCTGAAATTATCTGCGTAGGTACGGAGCTTCTGCTGGGCGACATCCTGAACACCAACGCGCAGTTTTTAAGCCGCGAGCTGGCCGAGCTGGGTATCAGCGTGATGCACCAGCATGTCATCGGCGATAACCCCGCCCGCCTGAAGGAGCTGGTTTTGCAGGCGAAAAGCCGCAGCGACCTGCTCGTCTTTTCGGGCGGTCTCGGCCCCACCGAGGACGATCTGACGAAGGAAACCGTGGCCGAGGCGTTCGGCGATACGCTGGCCTTTGACGAGGGCGAGTGGCAGAAGATCATCGACTTTTTCGCCCGGACAAACAGACGCCCCACGCCGAACAACCGCAAGCAGGCCATGTGCCCGACGGTGGGCCACAAGCTCATCAACGACCACGGCACGGCCCCCGGCGCGTGGTTTGAGGACGCCGACGGCCACTGCGCCGCGCTGATGCCCGGCGTCCCGCGGGAGATGAAGGCCATGTGGGCCGAACAGGTCCGCCCGATTCTGCTGAAACGGCAAAACTGCACGATCCACAGCCGCACGCTGCGGGTGCTGGGCGGCGAGAGTGCCATTGCCAGCAAGGTCGCACCGCTGTTTGAGGCCGTGAACCCCACCGCCGCCATCTACTGCAAGACCGGCGAGTGTGAGATCCGCGTGACGGCCCGCGAGGCCACCGAGCAGGCCGCCGAGGCCGCCTGCAATGCCCGCATTGCGGAGTTTAAAGAGATTCTCGGCGCAGCCGCCTACGATGTGGACGTGCCCGCGCTGGAATACACGGTGGTACGCGCTTTGCGGGAGCGCGGCTTGCACGCCGCCGCGGCGGAGAGCTGCACCGGCGGCATGATCGCCGAGCGGCTGACGAACGTGCCCGGCTCCAGCGAGGTGTTCGGCTACGGCTTTGTCACCTACGCCGAGGCCGCCAAGCAAAAGCTGCTGGGTGTGGATGCGGCTGTCATTGAAAAGTACAACGTCGTGTCCGGCCCCGTGGCCGCGGCCATGGCCTTTGGCGCTGCCCGGGAATCCGGTGCAGAGCTGGCCGTGGGCATCACGGGACTGGCCGGACCCGGCGGCGCACTGCCCGGCAAGCCGGTGGGTACGGTCTATCTGGCCGGTGCCGACACCCGCACGGACACGGGGTATTTAATGCGCCTGACCCTGGGCGGCTATCAGGACCGCCGGATCATCCGCACCCGCGCCGCCCTGTACGCGCTGGATATGCTGCGCCGCATGGCGCTGGGCCTCGATGTGCCGGACAGCGTGCGTTTCACGCCGGAGACGGCGGACAGAGAACTGGATATATAAAGCCCCAAGCCTTCCCCTTGAGGGGAAGGTGCCGCCGCAGCGGCGGATGAGGTGAAAGCTCCCGCCCGGGGATATGAAACTTATCACGTTTTTGCCCATATCATGGCAAAAGGCCTGTCTTTTGTTATCCGTACAAAGGATATCTCCCGCAGGGGAGGGATCTCGTATGGTTTTCCGGCTGCCTGACAGGGAACTGGACGAAGACCTGGAATTTTTTTTATCACACGGAGCACGGTACATTCAAAAAAAGATCCTGTCCACTATAAAAACTTTCCCCAA
>ENA-OQDL01000214-OQDL01000214.1-human-gut-metagenome-genome-assembly--contig:-NODE-214-length-39433-cov-5.568641_pt1 | contig 39433 bp, 35 predicted proteins | sample MGYA00242782_ERZ504609 | MGnify/ENA primary metagenome ERZ504609 (study PRJEB26092, sample SAMD00036320) | human gut metagenome | host: Homo sapiens | study: EMG produced TPA metagenomics assembly of... | reverse complement strand
AGGCGTTTGATGGTGTCTGAAGCTTGGACGAACAGGCGCGCGCAGTCCCTCACGGCCTTCGCGGCCGAGTGTTCGTCGTCCATGCTCGCGCTCATGTCGCGGTTCGTGTTGCGCGCGATCTGGTTGAAGATATGACCGGCTACTATATGGACAGCCTGCGGGGACTTACTACTTTAAAACTGTTTGACAGAGACAGGGAACATTCCCGTATCCTGGGGGAAAAGGCAGATATATTAAACAAAAATATCAACTGTTTTATGAAGATCAATTTTACCTCTTTCCTGGTAACAGAAGCGCTGATCTATGCTGCCCTGGTAATCGCCCTTGTAGACTCCTGTGTACGTATTACAAAGGGTTCCATTACCATTTCACAGGCACTGATCGTTTTAATGCTTTCTTACAGCTATTTTTCTTCTGCACAGCAGCTGATGAGCGCTTCCCACAGTGCTTTAACCGCTATTTCCGCAGCAGGTAAAGTGGAGGAGATCCTTGATACAGATACAACACGCCCCTTTGACCCGTCACTGTCGGAAGATAAGGAACATTTTAATGGGATCCGTATGGAACATGTATCCTATGGTTATGAAGGACGGGCCAGAGCCTTACAGGATGTTTCTCTTACAATCCCCAAAGGTTCTGTTGTCGCTTTAGTTGGACTTTCGGGCTGTGGAAAATCCACTACTGCTTCTCTTTTAATGCGTTTTTGTGACGCGGCAGCCGGACATATTTACATGGACGGCAAAGATTATCACAGTATGAAACCGGAGGAACTGAGAAAGCACATTGCCATGGTTCCCCAGCAGGTAAACCTGTTTTCCGGGACTATCCGGGAAAATCTGCTCCTTGCTGACCCGGATGCAGATGACCAGACTTTAATGGAGGCTGTAAAAGAAGCGGGACTTTTAAAATTTGTACAGTCACTGGAAAAAGGACTGAATTCTGATGTTGGAAATGCAGGTGCTTCCCTCTCCGGCGGACAGCGCCAGAAGATCGGTATTGCAAGAGCCCTTTTATCAAAGTCTGAATACATGATCTTTGATGAGGCTACTTCCAGCGTTGATCCGGAAAGTGAAAAAGAGATCTGGGAGACCATCGGCCACCTGGCCCATACCCGGACCCTTATCATCATCTCCCATAGAATGTCATCGGTACGTGGCGCTGACTGCATTTACGTTCTAAAAGACGGCAGGGTGGCACAGCAGGGCGATCATGAAACTTTAATGGCCCAGGATGGCTTATATCATGAACTGGTAATACGCCAGCAGGCAATGGAGGTGGCAGAATGAAACGAAAATTCAGTTATTCAATGAAGAAAATGAACCGCCGGCTTCTGGCCATTGGAAGACCGATCCGGAACTATATTGCCATTTCAACTGTTGCCAGTGTACTGGGAGCACTCTCCCATATGGGACTGATGGGATTTGGCGCTTTATGGCTTTTGGCTGCGGCTGGTTTTTGTGATGGAATGATGACTTATGCAGCCCTTACTGTTACCTGTGCTGTTTTGATCGCAGTATGCCGCTATCTGGAAGGTTTATTCTCCCATTTAGGTGCATACGGCATCCTTGCGAAAATGAGAGTCCATCTTTTTGACGCCATCGACCGTATTTCTCCTGCTTATATGATCGGACGGGAAACCGGTGATATTATGAATATCGCTGTGGCAGATATTGAAACTCTTGAATATTTCTTTGCACATACTATCGGACCTATGTTTACAGTCATTTTACTGCCGGTAACAACAGTGGTTCTGGCATGGTTTGTAAATCCGCTGTATGCACTGGTGCTGATCCCAATCTATATTATGATCAGCGTTGTACTGCCTCTTGGGGCACTGATCGCCGGACGGGGCATCGGTATGCGCTACAGGGAAGAGTTAGGTGATCTGAAATCGAAGATCCTGGAAAGTGTATACAGTATCCGGGATATCCAGATCTTTGGTGCAGGAAACCGGAAAATGGAAGATGTAATGAAGACAAACAGCCAGGTAAATAAGGCTGCTTTAGGACTTACCCTTCACCGCCAGACCATTGCCTCTTTCCCTAACTTTTTCATCTACCTTGCAAGGATACTGATCCTTGTATGCGCCGGATATCTTGCATCAAAAGGCATCGATAACCCGGTAGGAACCATTGCTATTTCCTTTGCTGCAACAGCTTCTCTATCCTCTTCTTTCAGCCTTACTTTTGTGGTAACAAGCCTGTTAGAGGCATACGGCGCTGCAGAACGTATTTTTAAGATCGAGGATACATTGCCTGAGACTGAGGAACCGGAACATGCGGTTACCTGCGGCGAGATCCAGACCATTGAATTTAAAGATGTGACTTTCGCTTATCCAGGTACAGAACGAAAGATCCTGGAACATTTTAATTATGTCATACACAAAGGGGACCAGATCGGTATTGCCGGTGAGTCCGGTGCCGGAAAATCCACACTGCTGCGGCTTCTTCTGCGGTTCTATGCTCCAACAGAGGGTCAGATCCTGATCAACGGTATTCCACTGGAACAGATCAGCTTCAGGGAACTGCATAAGCGGATCGCATTTCTGGAACAGGATACTTATCTGTTCGACATGACCATTGCAGAAAATATAGGGATCGCAAAACCCGGTGCTTCTATGGAAGAGATCAAAGATGCTGCCAAACGGGCCGGAATTGCGGAATTTATCCATACCTTGCCAGATGGATATGATACCGACATGGGGCAGATGAGCGCAAGGCTTTCCGGCGGTGAACGCCAGAGGATCGGCATTGCAAGAATATTGCTCCGTAACCCGGATATCTGCCTGATGGACGAGCCATCCAGTGCTTTAGATGCCCTTCATGAAAAGGAACTGCTCCATACGCTGCAGACTGCCTATGCAGGAAAGACACTGCTGCTGATCTCCCACAGGGGAAGTACGCTGACAGGATGCAGCAGGATTTTGAGAGCTGAAGATCTGAAATAAAGTCTTCATTATCGACATGCCCCAAATACAGCTTTCCCCCGCCATTGGCGGGAGATTGTGCATATAGGACATTCAACAAAAAGACCAGCTGTACCAGACAGATATGTCCGTCCACAACTGGTCTTTTTATAATCCATTATAAACTTATGAAATAGACTCTACTGTATAACCTGCATCTTCCACTGCTTTTTTCAGCACATTTACATCGATCTCACGGTCATAGGAAACAACCGCTCTCTTGCCTTTTAAGCTGACATTTGCAGATACACCGTCGATCTTGTTTAAAGCACGCATTACACGGTTTACACAGTGCTCGCAGGTCATTCCGGAGATCTGGACGATCTTTTCACCGATCACAGGTCTCTCTAACTTGCTCGGTTTTTCCTTGATCTCGCTGGCTCCGCCGCCACCGCAGCATGGGCTTTCGCCTTTCATATGCTTAATGGTGCCTCTGATAGCAAAGATGGCGATCAGGATCAATATAAGGATCACAATTGCATTAACCATTTCTAAGTCCCTCTATTTCTGTAACAGGTATGCCACTGTTTACTCTTCTTCGCGGAATTTCTTATCTTTTGCTTCTTCCCGCTTTTTCTGGATAAATTTTACTCCCTGGTAGATCCCCATTCCCACTACATAGATGATAATGAGAAGAACTACCATATAGAGCATGGAACCGGATGAATTTCCCATTTTCCGCTCCTTTTCTAACATTCAGTTTATGTCACATGTGCTGTCCTGCCTGCAGACGCAGGCAGCGCACCGGATCAATGTTTCTTAGCTGCCTTATGGCTGTCCATATGATGTGCATGGGCACTGCCGCAGCTGCTGCAATGTCCGCTGCAGCCACCGCATCCACCGCCGCAGCCGCCGTTTCCGCTTCCACAGCTGCTGCAGCTGTCTTTTAATACGCCTGTGCGCTTCCAGTAGATCACCAGACCGCAGTAGCCAAATACAAGGAGCAATATAATTACATTTGCTATCATAAAATTCCCTTCTTTCTTAATGGAAACATGAAACAATGGATATCTGCCATATTCATTTTACCACAATCATGCAGTTTTAAAAAGGGGACCGGATGTTTCCACCCGGCCCCTTTATTATGCCGGTTTAATATACCGACGCTTGTTTTTCTTCTGCGCTCATTATGACGCGGACTGTACAGAACGCTTGGAATAGGTCTTCTGATCCTTATATGGATCTGGACGGAACAGCATATACAGCATGAACAGTAGCACTACGAATGCCACAACTGTGCCTGCACCGAAGGAACCATAGAATAAGAAGCTGCCGATCTGGTATACGCAAAGAGTAACAGCGTAAGCAAATACGTTCTGGAACAGGATCGCAAACCAGAACCACTTTCTATCCTGCATCTGCTGGGCCATTGTAGAAATAGCTGCAAGACAAGGAGAGTCAAGGAGGTTAAACAGCAGGAAGCTGAATCCGGCTAAAGCGGTTGGGAACCACATTCCAACACCTTCTGCAACAGTTTCTGCATCTTCAACGTCACCAGCAACATTTGCAAGTACGCCCATGGTAGAAACGATACCTTCCTTTGCACTGAAACCGGAGATTGCAGCTGCAACCGGCTGCCACTCGCCCCAGCCAAGAGGAGCAAAGAGAGGCGCGATCGCACCACCAATGATAGCCATAAGGCTGTCTGCGGAATCTTCAACAATGCCAAAGGAACCATCAGCAAATCCAAAAGTAGAAAGCAGCCACATTACTACGCAGGCAAGGAACAGGATAGTACCAGCTTTGATGATAAAGCCTTTCAGTCTTTCCCAAACATGCATCAGAACAGTCTTAGCAGATGGGATATGATACTGTGGAAGCTCCATAACGAATGGAGCAGGTTTTCCGGAGAATGGTTTTGTTTTCTTTAACATGATAGCTGCTACAAGAACAGCTACGATACCTACAAAGTACATGATAGGAGCCATCATTCCGGCTACATCCCAGCCAGTTACATAGCCAGCCATAACGCCGCCCATTAAAGCGATTACAGGAAGCTTGGCACCACATGGGATAAATGTTGCTGTCATGATTGTAAGTCTTCTGTCGTTATCCTGCTCGATGGTCTTGGAAGCCATGATACCTGGGATACCACAACCGGAGGAGATCAGTAACGGGATGAAGCTCTTACCGGACAGTCCGAAGTGACGGAATACACGGTCCATAACGAATGCGATACGTACCATGTAACCGCAGTCTTCCAGGATGGACAGGAACAGGAACAGGATTGCCATCTGTGGAACGAAACCAAGTACTGCTCCCAGACCGCCGATGATACCATCAACAACCAGGCTTAAGATCAGATCGCTTGCGCCGGCATTCTCAAGGAAACCGCCAACAACTTCCTGAATAGCACCTACAAATGTATCGTTGGTCCAGTCAGTTACGAATGTACCGATGGTAGTTACGGAGATGTAGTATACGATCCACATTACCAGCATGAAGATCGGGATACCTAAGAAACGGTTGGTAACGATCTGGTCGATCTTATCAGATACGGTCAGCTTCTCGCCGCTCTTCTTAACAGCAGTTCCAACTACCTTCTGGATGAACTTGTAACGCTCGTCAGTTACGATACTTTCCATATCGTCATCATGAGCTTCTTCAATTGCTTTTCTTGCGTTCTCAACAACAGACTTGCCGGAAGCGGAAAGTGGAGTACTCTCAACTACCTTGCTGTCGTTTTCAAGGAACTTAACTGCATACCATCTCTTCTTGTTCTCAGTGATGTCTGCCGGCAGTACGCTTTCAACCTCAGCTACTGCTGCCTCTAATTCCTTGGAGAAGATCTCCTTAGGAAGATCAACTTCTTTCTTCTTAGCAACCTTAACCGCTTCGTCGATCAGCTTATCAAGACCGGTCTGCTTCAATGCAGATGTTTCAACGATCGGACAGTCAAGGAGCATGGAAAGACGCTCGATATCGATCTTGATACCTCTCTTAGCAAGCAGGTCTGCCATGTTTAATGCGATAACAACCGGAATACCGGTTTCGATCATCTGAGTGGTCAGATATAAGTTACGCTCAATGTTTGTTGCGTCAACCAGGTTAACGATAACGTCTGGATCATCCTTTAACAGATAATCACGGCTGACAACTTCCTCCAGGGTGTATGGAGAAAGTGAATAGATACCAGGAAGGTCAGTTACGATAACTTCTTCACTCTGGCTCTTGCTCTTTAATTTTCCCTCTTTTTTCTCTACCGTAACACCAGGCCAGTTACCAACATACTGGTTGGCACCTGTTAATGCGTTAAACATAGTTGTTTTACCGCAGTTTGGGTTTCCGGCAAGCGCGATCTTAATTGCCATTTCCTTTTTTACCTCCATGAGTCCATTGCAAAGGACTCTTTTTAATTCTCACGGTGTGTTATGTATGATTACTTTACTTCTACACACTGAGCATCGTTCTTTCTTACAGAAAGCTCATAACCTCTTACTGTAATTTCAACAGGATCTCCTAAAGGAGCAACTTTTCTGATATAAAGCTCACTTCCTTTTGTGATCCCCATGTCCATAATACGACGTTTGTAAGCGCCATCACCTGTGATCTTAGTCACTACTACAGTGCTTCCAACTGCTGCATCACCTAAAGTCATTGCTATGTCTCCTTTCTTCTCTTTGTCATGTTTATTTATGGCTATATCACCCTTAGGCAACATGTCCATTTAAACCATGATATGTCTTGCCATATCCTGATTTATTGCAACTCTTGAATCCTTAATATTGACAATAACATTTCCACCGATGGCAGATACAACTGTGATCTCTGCTCCGGCAACAAATCCCAGGTTTTCAAGAAAACGCTTTGTTTCTTCATTTCCGCCTACTTTGCGGATGGTATTTGCTTCTCCGATCGAAGCCATTGTTAAAGGCATCTTCTTCACTCCTTTTTTCAAGTTAGTTGTTCCTATTTCAGGTTAGTCATTGCTACCCTGATCATCTTAGTTAGAATACGCTAATTTAAGTTAGTTTGTCAATAATACAGGCTCTTTACATGCTGATAATTTTTCTCAATAAGGTGCATTTTTTTTATTTTTGCTGTATAATTCATAAAGATGTTGTCTATCTTCATAAATAAACTGCCGTCAGCCACAAGGAGAGCTTCTATGACATTACAGCAAATGCGATATTTTATTGGTGCTGCTGAATCTGGTTCGATCAGTGAAGCCGCTAAACGGTCTTTTACTGCCCAGTCCAGCATTTCCGGCGCTATAAAAGAAGTGGAAAATACCTATGGGATCACTGCTTTTGTAAGAGACAGCAAAGGTGTCCGCCTTACCAGAAGCGGAGAAGAGCTTCTTATCGAATTTAAAGGAATATTAAACCGTCTGGACTACCTGGACGAAAAATTCAATGGTTCCAAAGACCGTCCTTTAGGTTTATCTGTTTCCTCCCAGCATCATATCTGCGGTATGAATTCTTTTGTATCGATCATCAAAAGCCTGAATACAGGTGCCGGACCTTATCACTGCGGTTTTCACGAATGCCGCACATCTGAAGTTATGGACCGGGTAGAACGCGGTCTGGATGATCTTGGCATCGTTTTTGTTACAGAATACAGCAAGGGCCAGATGATGCAGGAGTTAAGGAACAGAAGCATCATTTTCAATCACATTACCTATCAGACTTCCCATGTATACATATGCCGAAACCACCCTCTTGCTGGCAGCCGTGAAATCGACATGGAAGATCTGATCCAGTATCCTTTTATCACCTATGACCGGTCTTCAGATACGAATCCCGCTTATACTGACCTGATCGTTCCTTATCATCAGTTAAACAGGGTGATCCAGGTTTCTGACCGGGCTGCTTCTTATTCTGTTATGCGTTACTGTCAGGGATTTGCTGTAGGAAGCGGCTACCGGCCATTTGATGATAACTACAGCGATATCGTTTCCATTCCTATTAAAAACGGGCTGCGTCTTGAAATAGGTTGGATCGTACGCCAAAAATATACTCTTTCTGATACAGCCAGCCGTTTTGTGGATCTTTTAATGCAGGTCGAATCAGTTGTTCTGTGATTTTAAAGACGGTTTTCGTAAAAAGCGATGGAAATCCATCGCTTTTTGACGTATTCGCAGAAAACACTTCCTGTGTTATGTTTAAATCACAAAAATAATTTCTGCACAGACAGAAGAAAGGGGTATCTTGTATGGAAAAGTTAAAAGCTGTTATTAACAAGTACTGGAAGGTTTATGTTGCAGCCCTGATCATTGCTGCGGTTTGCGATCTGATCGGTACACTTAAGTTCAATATTGGAATTGGTACACTTACCTTATTTCCAATGGTATTTGCCACGATCTTTGGAGGACTTTTAGGACCGGATGCCTTTAAGCTTTTCAAAACAGAAGAATCAAAGCTTGGAGGAAGCCTTGTTTTAGTAGCCCTTGCACCTTTTATGGCAAAAATGGGAATCTCAGCAGGCGGAAATCTTGCAAAACTGGTTGCTGTAGGACCTGCGCTTCTGCTGCAGGAATTTGGTAATCTGGGAACTATCCTTCTTTCACTTCCACTTGCCCTGCTGCTTGGCCTGAAAAAAGAAGCTATCGGTGCCTGCTATTCCATCAACCGCGACTCCAACCTCGGATTAACCACTGATATCTTTGGACCGGATGCCCCGGAAACCCGCGGAACCTTTGCTGTATATATTGTGGGTTCTGTTATTGGCACCGTTTTTATCAGTGTCCTGGCTAGTATCGTAGCTTCCTGGAATATTTTTGATCCTATTGCCCTTGGCATGGCCTGTGGTGTAGGAAGCGGATCAATGATGACTGCCGCTGCCGGAACATTAGGTGAGATCTACCCGCAGCAGGCTGAAAATATTATGATCATGGGCGGCGCCAGCGATATGCTTACTGGTATCACCGGAATTTATATGGGAACATTCGTAGGTCTTCCTCTTACTAAAAAACTGTATGCAATACTGGAACCTAAAATCGGTCACAAAAACAGTAAGGAGGCTAAATAATGGTCAGAAAATACTTTTTACAGCAGCTTGGACTGCTCCTCATGGTTTCTGTTATCATGGTACTCACAAATATACTGGGCTACAAAATGCCGGTAGGTGATTCCATTGCCGGGATCCTGGTATTATGCGCCATTGCTCTTTTCGGACTTACAGTAAGTAAATTTATGAGCCAGTTTATAAAGCTTCCGTCTATGATGTATGTATCTCTTACCGGACTGCTTCTTGCATGCCCTATTTCACCGGTAAAGGACTTTGTGATCGGTGTTACGTCCCAGGTCGCATTTATGGCTCCTGCCACTGCATTAGGCGCATTTGCCGGAATCTCACTTGGAAAAGACCTGAAGGATTTGCTAAAATGGGATGGAAACTGGTGTCATCACCTTATTTGTAATCACCGGAACATTGTTTTCTCGCCTTAGTAGCAGAGTTATCTTAAAACTTACAGGTGCCATTTAACATGAGCGAGGTAAATTTATTATGGGAAAAAATATGTAGTTTTTAAATTAAGAACTGTCAGGTTTTAAACCCTGATATGACGGTTTCATCTACCTGTTCTGTAGGAATTAAAGACAGCTGGATCAAAAAGATCGGTCCTACAGATGAATTGATGGCTGACAGCTCTGCCAGTGAAATAATTGACGGCAAAGGAAAACTTGTCATGCCCGGCATGGTAGATGGCCATACACATACCTGCCAGCAGCTTTTAAGAGGACGTGTTGCCGATGAATATCCTATGGTATGGACCCGTTTCCTGGTTCCTTTTGAAAGCAATCTCCAGCCAGAAGATTCTTATATCAGCGGCCTTCTGGCATGTCTGGAAATGATCAAAAGCGGAACAACTGCTTTTGCTGATTCCGGCGGTGTACACATGGACCGGGTTGCAGATGCAGTTATTGAATCCGGCATGAGGGCTGCCATTGCAAAATCAACCATGGATATGGGAAATGCCATTACCGGTGCAATGAAAGAGACAGCTAATGAAGCTATCGAAAATACAAAGAAACTGTATCAGAAATATCAGGGGGCTGGCGATGGCCGTGTTGATATCTGGTTTGCTATCCGTCAGGTAATGACCTGTTCCAGGGAACTGATCGCCATGGTAGGTGAATCTGCTAAAGAATTCCATACCGGCATTCATGCCCATCTGTGTGAGCATAAAGACGAAGTCAGCTTCTGCCTGCAGAATTACAAAAAGCGCCCTGCAGAATTTCTGGAAGAAATGGGTATTCTTGGCCCCAATCTTCTTACTGCCCACAATGTAATGCTGTCAGACCACGATATTGCACTGATGGCAGAACGTGGTGTGAAAATGATTCATTGCCCAAGAGCCAACCTGTCAAACCACGGTTTTCCAAAAGCTCCCCAGATTCTGGAAGCCGGTGCAAGCCTTGGCTTAGGCTGCGATGGCGCTGCACCTTCCAACCTGGATATTTTTGACGAAATGAAGGTTCTTCGCTATGCCATGATGGCTTACTGGGGACTTCCATCTTTTAATCCTGTAGTCATGACCTGTCCTACACTTTTAAAAATGGCCTCCCAGGGCGGTGCAAATGCTCTTGGACACGGTGATATCCTTGGATCCGTTGAAGAAGGCAAGAAAGCTGACCTGATCCTGTTAAATATTGACCAGCCTCACATCACTCCAAGCCAGAATCTGGTAAATACCATTGTAGATGCTGCAAACGGACATGATGTGACCGATTCTATCATCAACGGCAAGATCGTAATGAAAAACCGTGAGGTCCTTACTCTGGATGAAGAGCGTATCCGCTTTGAAGCTGAAAAGCATATGAATGATATTATTAAACGGGCATACTAAGATATAAAAAAATGGCGGCGCTGTTTCCTGTTTTGGAAACGGGCCGTCATTTTTACAGCATTTTCTGATCATATATAAAGCTGCTTTACATTTTTTCTTTTTTTATTACCGGTTCACCACATTCACCGGATTTCCAGCTAAAAACTGTTTAAGATTTTCCACAGACATGTCCATGATCCTCTGCCTTGCTTCCTTTGGCGCCCAGGAAATATGAGGGGTAATGATGCAGTTTTTAGCTTTCAGAAGAGGATTGTCACCCTTAACAGGCTCTGTACTTACCACATCCAGTCCTGCTGCGTATACTTTTCCACTGTTTAATGCATCTGCCAGATCTTTTTCCACAATCAGCTGTCCACGGGAGTTATTAATGATGATAACTCCATCTTTCATCCTGGCAATATTATCTTTATTGATAATGCCTTCTGTAGACGGGAACAATGGGCAATGAAGCGAGATCACATCTGATTTTGCAAATATCTCATCCAGTTCCACATACTCAGCAATATCACGTCCTTTATCATTTGGATGGGAATCATAAGCCAGTACATTCATACCCATTGCCTTTGCTATTGTTCCTGTTTTCTGTCCAATACGGCCAAAACCGATGATCCCCAGTGTTTTTCCTGCCAGTTCGATCAGCGGATAGTCCCAGAAGCACCAGTCCGGAGCATTCTCCCATCTGCCCTCTTTTACAGCTTTATCATGATGTCCGATGCGATGGCAGATCTCTAAAAGAAGAGCAATGGCAAACTGTCCTACACAGTCCGTTCCATAAGTAGGAATATTGCTGACAACGATCCCTTTTTCTTTTGCATAATTAACATCGATCACATTGTAGCCTGTTGCAAGGACACTGATAAACTTAAGATCCGGGCATGCGTCCATGGTTTCTTTTGTGATCGGAGTCTTATTAGTAAAAACGACCTCTGCATTGCCAATACGCTTCACTGCATCCTCTGCCGGTGTCCTGTCATAAACCGTCAATTCTCCGTATTTTTTCATCTCATCCCAGGAAAGATCTCCCGGATTTTCTGTATATCCATCAAGTACAACTATTTTCATCTGTATGTCTCCTTTGTATGTAATGTACTTACAAAATCTTTTTATACTATAGTCTTATTGTTTCTTGATCCCGTCCCTGTATTTCGACGGCGAAACCCCGGTGACATTTTTAAATGCCCGGTTAAAGTGGGCGGCGTCTTCGTAGCCCACTGCCAGGGCAATGTCTAAAAGCTTCAGGGACGGATCTTTCATCAGTTCTTTGGCCTTTGTCATGCGCAGCTGCAGTATGTAATCTCTCACTGTCATATCCAGCTGCTTTTTAAACAAACTGCTGAAGTAATTGGGGTGGAGATGGAACTGGGCAGCAATGTCTGAAAGGAGAAGCTGTTCAGAACAGTGCTTTTCCATGTATTCCTGTGCCTTTTTTACCACATATTCTTCTTTCTTTTCCTGCTGTTTTTTCAGCTGTTCCATATAAAGCTGCAGGATCTGTTCCATTTTCTGTTTTAACTGACTGATGTGGGGCTGATTTTTAATCTGGGCAGCCAGGTCATTATCTGACAGCTTGTAACCTGCTATAATAGGGATCAGGGCTGTATTTTTCTGCATTAATGTGTAGAGAAATGCAGAAAATACCTGCTTAAACTGTTCTTTAGTCACAGCTTCCTGGGATAAATGAGAAAAGATTTCCTGGATCTTATCTTTTGTGCCCTCTTCGTCCATGGACAAAAGCCCAGCTGAAAGATGTTCCATTTCTTTTTCCAGATCTTCTTTTGTATAATAAGGTTTTTTTGCCGGAATATCAAAATAATCCCCCTGTGTTTCCGGACGCACACAGCTTACCTCTTCTGACTGCAGCTTTACGGAACTGTCTTTTAACCGCGGGATCAGCAATCTGAGCATGGACACAAAATTCTGGATATTCACAGGCTTTAACAGATAATCATAAGCCCCCAGCCTCAGGGCATTACGGATATAGGTATAATCATCATAGCCGCTGAGCATGATCACCACACTGGGAATCTGGTTTTTGCTGATCAGCTCCAGAAGACTGATGCCGTCCAGCTTGGGCATGCGGATATCCGAAATGATCACATGGTAGTAATCTTCTGTAAGACGTTTTAAAGCATCACTTCCATCGCAGGCACTGGATATGACAAAGATATTTTCAAAATTTTGCTTTATAATACTCCCAAGACCATCTACAATGTTCTGGTCATCATCTACTAATAGGATCCTGTACATCCTGTTCCTCCTTCTTCGCCCGCTCTTCTTCCATATCATCACTCATGTTATCACTCATTTTCCATGGAAAACAAAGCATGATCATAGTTCCCAATCCCTCAGCACTTTCAATGGATACCTTATACTCCGAACCATAGTTTAAACTGATCCGCCTGCATACGTTGCGAAGTCCGATGCTGTTGCTGGAAGGACTGTCTATATCATGGCGCAGCATCTCTAACTGTTCTTCACTCATACCACATCCATCATCGGAAACCTGGATATAAAGGCGGTCATCGTCTCTGTATCCCAAAATATCAATATGCAGGATCTGATGACTGTCTGTAATACCATGGATCACTGCATTTTCCACAATAGGCTGGAATACCAGCTTTAAAACATGGCAGGAATACAGCTCCCTGTCAATGCAGATGTTAAACTGGATCCGTTCATTGTACTGGTACGCAAGAATAGCCCGGTAGATATTTAACTGATGGATCTCTTCTTCCAAAGGCACTTCTTTTGTGGTATTCCGAAGACCATACTGGAGATTCTGTCCTAAAAGCTCTGCCATGGTTGCAGTCTCATAATCCTTACACATATAAGCTTTCATGTGCATGATCTCCAGGGTATTATATAAATAGTGGGGATTGATTTGGGTCCTTAACAGCTGCAGTTCTGTTTCCTGCTTTTCCTGCTGTTTTACAAATACCTCATGGATCAGAAGGTCAATACGCTTCGACATTTTATTAAAGGAGTATGCCAGAGTCTGAAATTCTTCCGGAAGACCTTTACCTGAAACCTTATTTACATGATCCAGTTCAAAATTATTGCAGGCTTCGATCAGGCGGTTTAAAGCCTTTAAGATTCGGCCTACCATTTGAAAGATCATAAATACGATTCCGCTTAAAATAATGCTAATAGGGATGATATTTAACATCTGGATCTTTCCCATATTTCCAAAAATGTCAGACAAAGGAGTCTGTAACACCAGAGTGTAGCCATTAGCATGGCCGATCACATTGTATACACAGGAGTTTTTATTACTGTGCTTTAATTTTCTGCTCTGGTAATTTTCTTTTCGTTCTGTTTTTTTCAGATTTTCTTTTACAAATCCCTGATAGTTTTCTTCCTGTTCTATATTTCCATACAAAAACTTCCCGTCTTTATACACCGCAAATCTCTGATTAGGTGCCTGACGGTTCTGCTCAAAATAATTCTCCAGATAAGAAGTATCTATTCCTGCCACGCAATAGCCTACGATCTTGATCGTATTCAGGTCCAGAATGCCTCTGCCAATACACAATGAACCGCCGTCACGCATATTCATACCCGATCCTCTAAATTCCTGTGCAGGTATGAGAAGAGGCGTACCTGTTTTATAAGCAGAAATTTTTTTATACCATTCTGCCTTTTCCTTATTCAGAAAGCTAATGCCATAATTTGCTCCTTTTGAAGTATATACGCCATTTCCTTCAAGATCATAAAGAGCAATAAAACTGGTAGATTCTGCTGTGAAACGGTTCTGGGCCTGAGTATTAAAATATGAATAAAAACGGAAATTTTTAAGGATGGGGCCTTCCCTTAGTGTACTGCACAAATAGGGATCATTATTCTGGGCATATAACTGAGCCGGAAAAAAAGTGGCCTGTTCCAGCTCTTTTACAGATATCTCCACCCGGTCTAGTAGCTGCTCTCCTATCTGAAAATACCGGTGGGTGGCCATATTATAATTCTGGTAGGCACTTACAGTTACAAGATAACATAAAAATGCCATAGTAAGGAATATCTGCAGGCCTGCCAGAAGGATCAGCCATTTTTTAATCGAATCTGTTTTTGTCATATTTTTCTTTACTTCATTCCAATTCACCATATATTTTTTCACTTTCTACCTTTTTTTATATACCTATCGCACCTCTTTATATAAAAATATACAACAATCTTTGAAAATGGCAAGTAAAATTTGAATATGGTATTTATAATTTTCCTGAAAAAGCCTATACTTTGGCTACAAGTTAAGGCTGTACAAAAACCATATGTGAAAGGGGAAACATTATGAAAAAAAGATTTACAGCATGTATGATCGGAGCCACTCTTTTAACAGCTGCACTAACCGGTTGCTCAGGAGGAAAGACCGCTGATGCTCCTGCTTCCAGTACAGACCAGACCACAGCTGCCGAAGCTGCCAGCACAGATGCTGCTTCCGGAGGCAAAGTAGCCATTGAGTTGTTCCATCAGAAACCGGAGAACGTAGAGCTTTACAACACTCTGGTAAACAAATTCATGGAAGAAAACCCGGATGTACAGGTAAACGTTACTCTGGCAGAATCCACCACAACTACACTGATCTCCCGTGTAGCAGCAGGAAATATTCCTCAGTTAGTATCTGTATTCCCATGGAGTGCATCCTATAAAGATATGTTCAGGGAAGGTCTTTTCATGGATCTGACGGATCAGGACTTTATGAAACGTGTAACTCCTTCCGTTCTGGAACGCTGCGAAGTGAATGGAAAACAGTACTCTCTTCCACTGACCACCAACTCCTTTGGTCTGTACTACAACGTAGATATTTTTAATGAACTGGGACTTACCATTCCAAAGACCATGGATGAAATGTGGGGTGTATGCGACAAGTTAGTTGAAGCCGGCATCCAGCCATTCTCCTTCCCGGATAAGAAAGCAGTCCGTATCAACCAGCAGTTTGACCGTATGCTCATTGGCTGTGTGGACCATGACTTCTATAGCAAGTGTGATGAACAGATCAACGGAAGCTACAACATTAAAGATGATCCTAATATCCGCAAATATGCAGAAACCATCTTAAAGCTGCGTGAATATGCAAATCCTGATTCTCTTGGATATGATGACGAACCTGCTTACGAAGAATTTACCAGTGGAAAATCTGCTATGTACATTGATGGTTCCTGGGCAGTAACTACATTCGAGACCATGAATCCGGACCTGAATTTCAACTGCACCGCTATTCCTGCTATTACAACTGATGATTTCTGGGTCGCTGGTACTGTTGATACTGCTTATTGTATTTCTGCTGACTGTACACCAGAACAGCAGGATGCATGCATCCGCTTCCTTGATTTCCTTGTACGTGAAGATATTGCACAGGAATTCAGTGACGGTGACAAAAACCCAACTCTGATCCAGGGCGTTGAATACAACGTTCCACAGCTTAAAGAGATCAACGACTACATTAATGAAGGCAGATTTGCTCCTTCTTTAGCAAGTATCTGGACACAGGATTTAAGAAACAGCCTGGTTGTATCTGTACAGGCCCTGATCTTAGATAAGGATGTAGATACCTTCTTAGACGAATTCCAGTCTTTAGTAGAAGAATACTATACTCCTGCTGAATCTGAATCCTAATTTTTCAATTCTTATGTATTCCTGGGATCTTTCTGTGATCCCAGGAATACATTCCTAAAAAATGGAGGCAGCATCATGAAATCAACGAAAAACCGTGATCGCAATATCACACACTTTTTATATGTACTACCGAATCTGATCATGTATTCCTTTCTCTCTATTGTTCCAATTGTCCTTGGGCTGTATTGTAGCTTTACCAACTGGAACGGCATCGGTAAGAACTATAAATTTGTAGGCCTGAAAAACTATATTAAGATTTTATCCGACAATCGTTTCCGGAAAGCCGTACTATTTAATATACGATATGCCGCAATGCTGATCATCTGCGTAATGCTGCTGTCTGTTGTACTTGCACTGTTAATGAACACAAAGATCCGTGGCCAGAACTGCTTCAGAGCTATCTATTTTTTCCCGGCCTGTGTCAGTATGCTGACCATTGGACTGATCTTCAACTATATTTTCTTTCAGGGAATCCCCAGTCTCGGAACTTCCCTTGGGATTGAAGCATTACAGAAAAACATTTTATCCGGCAGAAGCACTGCTATTTACGGTATCCTGATCACAAATATATGGAAAAGTGTTGCAATTCCAACAGTTTTAGTCATTTCTGCTTTGCAGACCATTCCAGGTGAGATCATCGAAGCAGCCATTGTAGATGGTGCAAATGGCCGTCAGCGCTTTTACTACATCACTCTTCGCTACATTCTGCCTATTTTAAGTATTATTTTTGTCCTTGTCCTGAAAGAAGGACTTATGATCTACGATTACATTATGGCAATGACCTCCGGCGGACCGGCAGGCGCAACAGAAAGTATCACTCTTTCCATTTACCGTATCGGCTTTGAGGACATGAAGTTTGGATATGCCATTTCCCAGGCTATGATCGTTGCCGTTATCATTGCAGTTATTTCCATTACCCAGATCCGATTTACTGACAAAAAGAAGATCTACGATTAAAACAGGAGGTATCCCATGAAAAAAAGAAAAATCTTACATGCTCTGACCTATGCAGTGCTGACTCTGGGCGCTCTCCTTGTATTTTTCCCATTTTATCTTACTGTAGTTTCTTCTTTAAAGGATATGAGCGACATCTTCAGCAATTTCTTCGGTCTTCCAAGGCATATTGTTTTTGACAATTTTGCTTATGTACTCCAGAGACCGGATTATTTCATCGCACTGAAAAACTCTGCGATCATCACTGGTGTAGCCATTGTTGCCATGGTGTTTTTCCTTCCCATGTGTGCTTATGCCATTTCCCGCAGAAGATTTACATCCCGTTTTTACAGCTTTCTCTACTTTTTCATGGTAGCCGGTATTTTTATCCCTTTCCAGGTAAAAATGCTTCCCATGGTAAAGTTAATGAGCAATATCGGTCTTCTTAACAGGACTGGCGCCATCCTTTTCTACATTGCAAACTCCACCTGTGAAGGTATCTTCCTTTTAGTAGGCTATCTGGCTTCCATGCCTACTGATCTGGAAGAAGCTGCCTATATTGACGGTGCTACTACAAACCAGGTGTTTTATAAGATCGTGCGTCCTATTATGAAACCTATCATATCCACAGTTGTTATCAAAAACTCCCTGTGGATCTGGAATGACTACTTTATGCCATCCCTTGTATTAAACCAGTCTAACTTAAACCGTACACTAACTCTGTACCAGTACTCATTCCGTACAGAAAACTCTACCAATTTCACTATTGTATTTGCAGTTATGCTTCTTTCTATCCTGCCGATCTTTATCGTTTACTGCCTGTTCCAGAAACAGATCGTCTCCGGCATGATGGAAGGTGCTGTCAAAGGTTAGGAGGTGTATACATTGGCTTTATTACATGTGAATTTCCACTCAAAGGTCCTGAATATGGACACTAAGATCGGCGTGATCATGCCTCAGAAAATGCAGGGCATCGGTCTTGCCGGAAGCGAGCAGGCAGACAGCTTCCCGGTTCTGTGGCTGCTGCACGGACGCAGTGATGATTATACCATCTGGATGCGCCGTACTTCTATCGAACGCTACGCAGCTCCTTTAGGTCTGATGGTCATTATGCCGGAGGTTAGCTACAGCCGTTATATCAATATGAAGCATGGTCCCCGCTATTATGACTATATTTCAAAGGAACTGCCTGAATTTTGTGCAAAATTATTCCCGAAAATGAGTCGGAAACGGGAAGATAACTACATTGCCGGATTGTCCATGGGTGGCGGCGGCGCTATGTGGGTAGGTCTGAACAATCCGGACAAATACGGCCGGATCTGCATGCTTTCTACTGGCGGAGTTGCTCCGCTGGAGCACCTTTGGAGAAACAAAAGCGGCAGTGACTATATGTTTAAAAAATGCAATGAGGACATTTACGGCACCTCTGATTCTGATTCCCTTGCAGGAACAGAATACGACATTTTAAAGCTGATCCAGGATACTGCGAAGGAGCATACTGTACTGCCAAAAATATACCACGCTATGGGTACAGAAGATGTCCGATATCCTGTTGCCATGGAGATCAAAAAAACCTTTGAAAACCTTCCCGGTAATCCATATGAGTATGAATACCACGAAGGTCCCGGTGTCCATGAGTGGGTCTTCTGGGATGAATGGATCCAACATTTCCTTGACACTCTTGCGTTGAAAGGAGGAAACTAACATGGCTCTCATACTGGACCACTTTTATTCAGCTGCCCTTACGGAATGCAATTCCCTGACAGCTATTGTTCCTGTGGAAAACAATGAAAAAAGCTCTTATCCTGTTTTATGGCTGCTTCCCCCTGCAGGCTGCGACCACACAGCATGGCAGCGCCATACAGCTGTAGAGGATCTGGCAGATGAACTGGGCATTATCATTGTGATGCCGGATCTGAAATTAAGCTACGGGCTTGATATGATCCATGGATTTGCTTATTTCCAGATGCTTACAAAAGAGCTTCCGGAAATGGTTGCTGACTATTTCCCGGCTGACCTGGGCTTCCAGATGATCGCCGGTGTAAAGGAAGGAGGCTATACAGCCTTAAACGCAGCTCTTTCTGTTCCTGGACAGTACCATATGGCAGCATCTTACAGCTGCGGTTCTCTTACAGACGAGACTTTTGACCCAGAACTGGATAAGCAGCTGGATAATGCATTTGGAACCACTGATCTTCGCACATTGAATGGCACGGATAAGGATCTGAAAATGCTGGTTCAAACATCCAAAGATCACAATATGGTCCTTTCTTTAGAGTATTCTGAGAAAGATGACTATAAAGCTTCCTCTGCTCTTTTAGCTGACTGCATCCTGAAAAGTTCTTTTAGCAACCGGTCTGTACGGGTACAAAAAGAAGCTCTTACCTGGTCAAAATGGGCTGAAGCTTTAAAAACCGATGTTAAAAATGCTTTGAAACAGCTTTGATCAGGCAGATCAAGCTTCACAAGAAAGGATGATATCATATGACTCCTGGTGCTTATTGTGACGGGATCCAGCATGTTGGAATCCCAACAGATCATTTAGAAAATACGATCCATTTTTACGAGGATCTGGGATTCCAGGTCATCTTAAGGGCTTGTGTCCCGGAAAAGAACCAGCATGTAGCTTTTTTGCAGTTAGGAAATCTGGTGATCGAAACTTATGAGGATCCTGTGGCTCTCTGTGACGGAGCCATTAACCACATTGCCTTAAACTGCCTGGATATTGAAAAAGCCTACGAAGCTGCTTTAAACCAGAAGCATCTGGTGTTGAGCAATGGCATTGAAGCTCTTGATTTCTGGGAAAGAGGTGTGTACTTCTTTATCATCCAGGGACCAAACAAAGAGCGGATCGAGTTTTGCCAGAAACTGTAAATTTGATTTTTAGGGGAGTATTTGTATAGATCACAGAACGCGCCTTCTGGCGCGTTTTCTGTGTGGATAAAGCAAAAACAGGCTGAACATTTTTATATGACATGCAGCCTGTTTTTGCTATGCATACAGAAGAACCTGCCATGAGGCAGTTTCTGTAAGTAAACTATCCCGGCTTTAGCTGATCTTATCTTCAACTGGATAAGAATATCTGTATCCTCTGCTTAAAAATCCCATTTCCTCTAATACGCCTACCATTCTGTAAACAGTCGCCAAGCCGATAGTTGGATCCTTTTTGGAGGCCATGTAGTAGATTTCCTTACAGCTGGACCATTTTCCTTCTAATATAACATCCAGAAGGATTTTTCTCTGTCCTGTGATCCTTTTTCCTTTTCTCTGAAGTTCTCCTATGATCTGCGCTTTCTGATCTGACATAAGTCTCCTCCTTCTTTTAAGCATCACGGATATCCTGTTTTGATGCCTTTTATCCATATTTCCTACATAGTCTGTTTCATCTTTTTTATTTTATACATTTTGGATCTGTGTTATAGTTAGTTTAGACTAATTTATCTAACCGTTTATAAGATTAGCACCAACTAACTTTCTTGTCAACTGTTTTTTGATAAAAAATAAGCAACAAGTACTATCTGTTAAGGTTCTCCAGACAATACCTGTTGCTTGAGTTTACATGAAAATGACTATTCGATTATTTTAACATTAAAAGGGGATATAAGAAACCGATCCATACTACCATCAGCGCACCGCCGATACGGGTGGAAATAGAGGAGAATGCTAACAGGCTCATTCTGTCACCTGCTGTCAGCACTGCAAGATCACCGGAACCACCGATGTTGCAGCAGCAAAGACCTGCTGTAATACCGGCTTCATAGCCCCACAGACCAAAAAGTTGTCCAAAGATGATGGCTCCAATGTATGCACCAAGAACTGCTAAAACAATGATAACTAAAGCTGCTGGTGTAAAATAGCTGATCATAGTTTCAATACTAATAGAGTTAATGCCGATACCTGCGATGATCGCTGGCAGCAGTCCCTTTAACATAAAGTTCATGCCATTTACTGTGTAGTTGGTGATCTTTTCATCCATAATACCGGTGCATTTGACCACAACAGCAATGATGATCGCCCATGCAAGACCAGCGATCACTTTGGTTCCGGGAAGCTTGCCTAAAATAGTTCCTAATAAATAGATGCCAAGGCAGATAAAGATACCGCCGCAGACTTTGGCAGGATCTTCACTGAGGGCTGGAAGCTGCTCAGTGCTTTCCGTCTGCATAGTTCCTGCTTTGCGAAGGATAGCCGGATTTTCATCTGGAGATACCATCCCCAGCTTCCTTAAAATTGGTTTGGAAAGAGCACACATTAAAACAGCTACTACGTTAGAAAGTGAAACGTAGCATAAAAACATACCGGACATGCTCATCCAGTCTGTACCGGAAAGATCCGTATACAGAATAGGAATAGTTACAAGAGCACCGCCGGAGCCGCCGGACATAGTAGGCGCACCAATATCAAAGATAGCATTTAATGGGCCATATCCTGTGATAAGACCACCTAAAAAGCAGAATCCCAGTGCAAATACCTGAGAGCCTAAAATTGCAGGCAGATAACGTGAAATAGCACCTAATAAGATCTTACGGTCCATATACAGGACAGATCCACAAAGAAGGGCTGCAATGTATACGTCCTGAAAGCCGTATTTCATAAGGATAGATACGCCCTTTACAGTTGTTTCAGGAAGCAGTCCGAAATAATTTAACAATGCCGGTCCGAACATACAGAAAAGAACAGAGCCGCCTAAGTAGCTGTTTACAATGGGGATACTGTTGCCCAACCAGAAGAACAGGCCGCCTACACTCATTAAGAAGGCCAGTGTTCCCACCATTCCAACACCGGTAGTCTCACCGATCTTTACAGTTGGCATAAAGCCGCCATAAGTACAGATGATCACTACTAAAAACAGTGGTACGAAGTACTTTGCTGTAAGTCCGCAGACTTTAAATTCCACTTTTTTACCCATTTTGATTTCCTCCTTTCTATAACAGACCTTTTTCAACTTTTTTCATAATGCTTTTTACCAGACCACCATCCATAATGATGTGGTACAGGTTTTCCGGGATAGCCGGAATCGCATATGTTTTGCCGTCAGCAGTGATCTTCTGGTTGTCCAGATCTACCTGAATGATATCACCTTCCTTTACGTGATCCGCCAGATCCTGGCATTCAAGCATCAGGATACCATTTGCCACCAGAACCTCTGCCGCCTGCTCTCTGGAGGAACCGCAGCCGAAGTTGCTTCCTGCTACGATCAGGTCACCTTCCCGAAGCTTCGCTGCCAGATCCGGTCTTAAAGGCTCAAATACATGGGTTTTGATCTCGTCCATTGTCTCATAATTTAAGTGCTGTGTTGGGATAATGATATCGGTGTCAATATCATCACCAAACTTCCAGCAGCGGCCCTCAAAGGTAAGGGAACGTGTTTCTGTCTTCTCTTCCTCTGCCGGAGCCAGTTCTTTTAAGGTGCCGCCAGTGGTTCCGCCGATGAATACACTTTTGATCTTTACTGCTGACAGTTCAGAGAGAGGTTTGATCTCTGTGCAGCCACCTGGAAGTGCTGTTACTTCCCGGGTTTTAGCTGCATCAAAGATGTATGTACTTGTTTCGCTGTCTGCTGTGTTCGTATTGAATGCTGCCGGTTCTACAAACTTCTCCACAACATCATCTGGATACTGCTTATAGCCGATCAGGTTCTGTCCACGAAGAAGCATTCTTAGCGGAGTCTTCTTACAAAGCTTCTTAAACTCTCTTACACGATCCCAGGGATCATCCCCCCTATATCCATTTGCATATCATCAACCAAGTCGTTTCCTTAGTTATCAATTGTTATTTTTGTTAACTGTGACGTTAATATACAAACTTATATCTTGGTATTATTGGTTAAATTATTAACTCTTTTCTTTTAAAAATCATACATCTTTTCCCAAAAATTGGCAACAAAAATCTGCCATTTCCCCTGTTAAAACTATTTTTGCCCCCGGATATTTCATATCTTCTGTACTAATTTTAGCTTCCAGCACTTTTTCAACTGCCTCTTCTACTGTTTTTGCCTCTTTCTCCAGTCCAAAGCTGCACCGCAGCATCAGGGCCGCTGCCATGATCATTCCCACGGGACTTACCTTCTGTTTTCCGATCAATGACTCATCTGGATAATGAAGCTGGTTAGGTGTATATAGTCCTTTTCCGGATACGGAAAGTTCTGCGGAACCAAAAAGTCCTGCAGTTCCAGTCAACCCGGTTCCTTCATCGGAGATAATATCCCCAAACAGATTGGCAGTAAAGATCACATCATATTCCCAGGGACGACGGATCAGTTTCAAGGCCGCAGAATCAATATATTCATGGCTCAGTTCCACCTCCGGGTACTCTTTTCCGATCTCTGTTACTGTTTTCCGCCACAATCTGGAGCTTCCCAGTACATTTGCCTTATCAAGACTTACCACCTTATTTCTTCTTCCTTTTGCCAGTTCAAAGGCAAAACGGGCCGTATCTTCCACGATCTTCTGATTATAATATTCGTATTCATAAGCTTCCGGGCCATGTACCCCCTTTCCTTTTACCTGTTCCGAGCATAATACTCCCCCTGCTATATCACGGACAAATAAATAATCAAGCCCGCCGGAAAGGGTATTTTTATTTAATGGTGAAAGCTCCATCAATGCCGGATATAGCCGCACCGGCCGCAGGTTGGTAGTAACTCCCAGCTCCTTTCGTAACTTAAGAAGGGCATATTCCGGGCGCTTGGTCAAAGGCTCATTTTTATATTTTTCCAGGCCTGTATTTCCAAGAAGAACTGCATCTGCCTGAAGGCACTTTTTTAAAGACTCTTTTGGAAGAGGTTCTCCTGTTTCTTCTATAGAAGAAGAACAGGCCTTAACGTGAGTAATGTTAAGTACATGACCATATATTTCACACACTCTCTTTAAGACCTGCTCAGTTGCCTCTGTGATCTCCGGACCGATCCCGTCCCCCGGTATTACTGCTATATTTATTTCCATATTTTTCCATTTTCCTTTCTGCAAACATGTTTGGCTACATGTGCTGCCGTTGGCAGCGCAAGATAATCGCAAAAACCGCCCAGGACCGGTATCCGACCCATTACTGGTCGGACCGGTCCTGGGCGGTCACATTATTTATTCACTTATCATTCACTTATTCAGGATTAATATTTAACTTTTTCGTTGACTTATTCTTTAACTTAGGAAGATTAATTTGATTTTATTATAACACTTTTAACACGGTCATTTATTTCAGCATTAACATTGGATACAGAAAGCCGATCCATACAACCATCAGGGCACCGCCGATACGGGTGGAGATGGATGAGAATGCTAACAGGCTCATTCTGTCGCCTGCAGTCAGAACTGCCAGGTCACCGGAACCACCAATGTTGCAGCAGCAAAGTCCTGCTGTAATACCAGCTTCGTAGCCCCACAGGCCAAAGAGGTGTCCGAAGATGATCGCGCCAATGTAAGCGCCTAATACAGCCAGAACAATAATGACCAGAGCAGCCGGTGTAAAGTAGCTGATCATAGTCTCAATACTGATAGAGTTGATGCCGATACCTGCGATGATCGCCGGCAGCAGTCCCTTTAACATAAAGTTCATACCGTTTACAGTATAATTTGTGATCTTGTCTTCCATGATGCCGGTACATTTGATCACAACCGCGATGATGATCGCCCATGCAAGTCCTGCGATCACTTTGGTTCCAGGAAGCTTGCCTAAAATAGTTCCTAACAGATAGATGCCAAGGCAGATAAAGATACCGCCGCAGACTTTGGTAGGATCAGCACTGAGAGCCGGAAGCTGCTCAGATGCCTCTGTCTGCATAGTGCCTGCTCCACGAAGGATGCCCTGATTATCTTCAGGAGATACCATACCCATTTTTTTAAGGATCGGTTTGGAAAGAGCACACATCAGGATAGCAACTACGTTAGAAAGAGAAACATAGCATAAGAACATACCGGACATGCTCATCCAGTCTGTACCGGAAAGGTCAGTGTACAGAGTAGGGATCGTTACTAAAGCACCGCCGGAACCACCGGACATAGTTGGTGCGCCAATATCAAATACTGCATTTAAAGGTCCATAACCTGTGATCAGTCCGCCAAGGAAGCAGAAGCCCAGTGCAAATACCTGGGAGCCCAGGATCGCCGGCAGATAACGGGAAATAGCACCTAATAAGATCTTACGGTCCATATACAGGACGGAACCGCAAAGGAGAGCTGCGATATATACGTCCTGCAGACCATATTTCATAAGGATAGAAACACCTTTTACAGTGGTCTCTGGCAGAAGACCAAAGTAATTTAACAGTGCCGGTCCAAACATACAGAAGAGCACGGAACCACCTAAATAGCTGTTTACAACAGGAATACTGTTACCAAGCCAGAAGAACAGGCCGCCTACACTCATTAAAAACGCCAGAGTTCCTACCATTCCAACACCAGTAGTCTCACCGATTTTTACAGTTGGCATAAAACCGCCGTAAGTACAGATGATAATGACTAAAAACAACGGTACAAAGTACTTTGCTGAAAGTCCGCAGACTTTAAATTCCACTTTTTTACCCATATTTTTCCTCTTTCTACAGTCGTCCCCTCAAACAAGAGGGGACATATAGTATTTTGCTTATTCGTAAATCTTAGCTTCTTCTTCCCCTCTTACCACACGCATAGCGCCTTCGTAAAGAGCCTGGATCTCGCCTTCTCCCGGATAACGGTATACAGGTGCGATAAAGGATACTCTGTCTGTGATCCAGTCAGCCATACGCTTGGAATAAACGATACCGCCGGTCAGTGCGATTGCATCCACTCTGCCGTTTACAGTGGTAGCAAGAGCACCAACCTCTTTTGCGATCTGATATGCCATGGTCTCAAAAACCAGCTTTGCATACTCATCGCCGTTATCGATCATTGCTTCTACAGCTCTGGCATCATTGGTGCCTAAATGGCTTACAAATCCGCCCTTTCCTACCATGGTACGGTAAGCTTCTTCATAGGTTAAACCATGATTGTATGCCAGATCCAGCACATCTGCATTTGGCAGTCCTCCGGAACGCTCCGGTGACATTGGTCCGTCTCCGTCAAGACCATTGTTTACATCTACTACCTTGCCACAACGGTGCATGCCAACAGTAATACCACCGCCGATATGGCAGACGATCACATTTACCTCTTCATAAGTCTTTCCAAGGACTCTGGCAACCTTTCTGGCGATAGCTTTCTGGTTTAATACATGGAACTGGCAGACTCTTTTTACTTCTTTAAGACCTGTCATTCTTGCCCATGGCCACAGCTCATCTACGACTACCGGGTCTACGATATAGGATTTAATGCTTACACGGTCAGCCAGGTCTTTTCCAATAAGAGCACCCAGGTTGCAGGCATGTTCCTTTTTCGGATGCATCATTTCATCTACCATGATGTCATTTACTTCATAGGTACCACCTGGGATCGGGTGGAGAAGTCCGCCTCTTGCGGAAATACAGATCAGTTCATCCAGTTTGATACCCGCTTTATCAAGAACATTTAATATCTTTTCCAGGCGGTATTCCTTCTGGTCCTGCACATGGGCAAAGGGAGCCAGATCTTCGTGGGAATGCTGGATACTTTCCAGGTGGATAATCTCATCATTGCAGTAAACTGCAATCTTGGTGGATGTGGAACCTGGATTCAGGATCAATACTTTATCTTTCATGTAGGTACCTCTTTATTTCTTGTCCTTGTTTCCTGCGATCAGCAGAGCAAGGGCAATACTGTTTAACTTGGTTTCAGGTGCATCAGAACGGGAAGTAATGACAACTGGTGCTGCAGCTCCCATCAGTACGCCTGCAATCTCACATCTTGCCATGTATACCAGAGTCTTCCACATAATGTTTCCGCACTCGATATTTGGCATTAAAAGTACATCTGCATGGCCTGCAACCGGGCTCTTGATGCCTTTGTGACGGGCTGCATCTTCATTTAATGCATTGTCCAGTGCCAGAGGTCCGTCTACAGTGATGCCCTTAAACTGGCCTCTCTGGCTCATGATGGCCAGGGAAGCTGCATCCAGTGTAGGCTGCATGGAAGGATTTAATACCTCTACTGCACACACAGCTGCTGCCTTTGGATCTTCGATCTCCAGTGCCTGGCATACAGGAATGGTATTGTTGATCATGGCGATCTTTTCTTCCAGTGTTGGATACATGACCATAGCTGCGTCTGTCATAAGGATCAGACGGTCTAATTTTACAGAGTCAAATACAGCCACATGGCTTAAGATCTTGCCGGTACGAAGTCCCCATTCTTTATTTAATACAGCCCGCAGGAAATCCGCGGTTCCGATGAGACCTTTCATAACAAGCTGTGCTTCCCCGTTATGTACCAGTTTTACAGCCGCTTCTGCTGATTTTCTGATATCCGGTTCATTTACAATGGTTACTTTGTTTACATCCAGCTCGATCTCTTCTGCGATCTGGCGGATCTTTGCCTCATCACCGCAGAGAGTTGCCTCTGCGATCCCCATCTGTACCGCCTCTTTTACTGCTTCCAGAACAGGTCTGTCCTCTGCCGCAGCCACTGCGATCCTTTTTTTCTCTCTGGCTAACAGGCTGTCTCTTACTTCTCTTAATGATCTCATTTTCCAGGTCCTTTCTATAATTTATGATCCTATCTGTTTTAACTCAGTTCTGCCGGATCTGTGATCACGCCCATAACAGCGGATGCAGCAGCTACTTCCGGTGATGACAGATATGCTTTTGCCTTTGGAGAACCATAGCGTCCTAAGAAGTTACGGTTGTTGGTTCCAAGAACTACCTCGTCATCTGAAAGCAGACCCATGGTACGTCCTTCACAGAAGGAACAGTAAGGCGGTGTTACCAGCGCTCCTGCTTCTACCAGCGTCTGGATATAGCCTTCCTTCATTGCCTCTTCCATAATGCTGTTGGAAGCGGGTGTTACGATGCATTTTACGTGAGAGCTGATCTTTTTGCCCTTCATCACATTTGCTGCGATCTTCAGATCTTCCAGACGGCCATTGGTACAGGAACCGATAAATACCTGATCCAGTCTGACGCCTTTCACCTCAGACAGTGGATGCACATTGTCCACATATGGCGGACAGGATAATACTGGCTCTAAATCTTCTGCCTTATAAGTGAGAACTCTTTCATATTCTGCATCTTCATCGGCTTTGACCCATTTTACATCTTCGTAGTCCACGCCGCAGTAATCAGCGCATTTCTGGTCTGCTGCGAAAAGTCCTGCTTTTCCACCGCACTCTACAACCATGTTTGCAATGGTCATACGGCCGTCAATACCTAATGCATCAATGGCAGTTCCACAGAATTCCAGAGACTTATAGGTACCGCCTGCAGCTCCCAGATCTCCTAATACCCGAAGGATAATGTCCTTTGCGTATACATGAGGAGGAAGTACTCCGTCGATCTGGATCTTAATGCTGCTTGGAACTCTTAACCACATCTGGCCGGTTCCCCATACAGCTGCCATTTCTGTGTATCCAACACCGGTAGAGAAGCAGCCTACAGCACCGTAGGTAGGTGTGTGGGAGTCTGTTACAAATACAATGTCACCTGGCTTGGAATAGCCTAACTCAGGAACTAACTGGTGAACGATACCGCCGGTAGCGTGGAAATGGCGGATACCATACTCTTTTACCAGTTCATAACCGGCTTCCAGGCTTCGTGGGTCGCCCTCTAAGCAGGCTGGCATCAGATGATCGTGCATGATGACGATCTTATCTGTATTCCACACCTTGGTAAGTCCCATTTTCTTCATTTTATCCTGAAGGAAAGCGGTATAAATATCATGGATCACTACGCAGTCCGGCTCTACAACTACCAGATCTCCCGGCTTTACGCTTTTACCTCCAATGTGCTTCATAATGATCTTTTCAGCTAATGTATGTCCCATATTCTTACCCCCTTCCTATAACAGGCCTTTCTCTACTTTTTTCATAATGCTCTTTACCAGACCACCGTCCATGATGATGTGGTACAGATTTTCCGGAATTGCCGGGATCTTGTAAGTCTTTCCGTTGGCACTGATCTGCTGCTTATCCAGCTCTACTTTTACTGTATCTCCCTCATTTACATTATCCGGAAGATCCGGGCATTCCAGAAGCAGGATACCGTTATTAATAGCATTCCGGAAGAAAATACGTGCAAATGATTTTGCAATAACACAGTGTACACCATTTGCTACCAGAACCTCTGCAGCCTGTTCTCTGGAAGAACCACAGCCAAAGTTATTTCCTGCTACGATCAGATCACCTTCACGAAGTTTAGCTGCCAGTTCCGGTCTTAAAGGCTCAAATGCATGAACCTTGATCTCATCCATGGTTTCATAGTTTAAGTGCTGTGTTGGGATGATAATATCTGTATCAATATCGTTTCCAAACTTCCAGCAGCGTCCTTCAAATGTAAGAGAATGATTTTCTGTCTCTTCTTCCTCTGCTGCCGGTGCTTCTTCTTTATAACCTAAGGTTCCAAGAAGGGCTGCTTCTACAGCTGCTTTTGTGGAAGTCAGATAGGTCTTTGATGTGTCAAAGCCGGCATAACCAGGCTTATTTTCCAGATCATTAGATACCATAACTTCCGTTTTTCCAATACGTCCCTGAACTTCCGGATTTCCGCAGTGGTTGATCACAATTCCGCCAGCCTCTAAAATATCTGTAATATATCCGGCAGTTGCTGCCTTGATATAAGTGTCTGCATCAGAAGGTGCTACTACCAGGCGCAGTCCGTATGCGATCTTTCTTCCCTTTAACATAGAAGATACGGTTTCCAGATCTTTTAAATTGCCGCCGGTAGTTCCGCCGATAAATACGGATTTTACATCTGTCACCGGCAGTTCCTCTAATGCTGCAAACTCTTTATATCCTCCTGGAAAAGCAGTCAGTTCTTTTGTCTGTGCTGCATCAAATACAACATCTGTCTTTTCCTCTGCCTCTTTTTCCACTGTAACAGCAGTTGCTCCGGCTTTTTCAAGAACTCCGCAGAGAACCATTTTTTCAGACAGTTCCATATCCTCTAAGGTATCTCCTGTCAGGCTTAAAAGCTTTCCTGCTAAATTTTCTGCTCCCAGTTCTTTTACCAAGCTTAAAGCCAGATCTTTTGCAGAAAGTCCCTCTAGCAGTTTTCCAGTTAATTTTACTGTTTCTTTTAAAGCACCGTTTTCAGGTTCTTCTAACAGCAGTTCGCCGGTTTCTAATACCTGCTTTAACTGTGTCGGATCTGCGCAGGTGACCTGAGCGCCGATGGCGCCGGCTGCTCCCGCTGCCTTATCACAGGTCACGGCTCTTTCACCGGCCTTTAAAAGACCATCTGCAAGAAGCTTTCCGCACATTCCTTTTCCATAGTAACATGGAATGTTTTCCTTTTCCGCCTTTTCTCTTAAGGCTTTATGCAGACCGGATACCTCCGGTGAATTGGGAGGTACGGTCTGATCAATTACAACTACGGTTGCTACTGCGGGTTTCTTTTCTGTTTTTAAAAATACCTGTGCAAGTTCATTATCCTGGATCACACACAGATCCACTTTCTGCATCTTCACATTTCCCATTTTTATTACCCCTCTGCCAGTTTTTTATACTCCTGATACTTCTCCTTTGCATCCAGTTCTGCTTCTGCAAGAAGTTTTTCTGCTTCCTCCGGGAAGGTTCTTGTTAATGCGGAAAATCTTACTTCACCCATAAGGAAGTCTCTTAAGTTCAGAGTTGGCTCCTTGGAGTCCAGAACAAATGGATTTTTTCCTTCTTTCTTAAGGTCTGGATTATAGTGGTACAGGTTCCAGTAACCTGCTGCTACTGCTTCTTTTGCTTCCTGCTGTGCGCATCCCATGCCCTTTACAAGACCGTGGTTGATACATGGAGCATAGGCGATGATCAGGGACGGACCCTTGAATTCTTCTGCTTCTTTTAATACCTTTGCCAGCTGTGCAGGATTTGCACCCATAGCTACCTGGGCTACATAGCAGTAACCATACTGCATTGCCATCAGGCCTAAATCTTTCTTCTTTGTCTTCTTACCGGAAGCTGCAAACTGTGCAACTGCACCGATCTGTGTTGCCTTGGAAGCCTGACCGCCTGTATTGGAGTAAACTTCGGTATCTACAACCAGGATGTTTACGTCAGTTCCGCTTGCTAATACATGGTCCAAACCGCCAAAGCCGATATCATAAGCCCAGCCGTCGCCGCCGTACATCCACATGGATTTCTTGGACAGATGCTCCTTGTTGTTTAAGATATCTGCCTTGCGGTCAGCCTGCTCTCCTGTAAGTTCTGCTGCTTCTAATGCCTTAACCAGGTTTTCGCTTACTTCCATGGTCTTGTCGCCATCATCATAAGCATCAAACCATGCATCAATTGCTACACTTAAAGATGCATCTACGCCATTTTCCTTCAGCTCTTTTACAACACCTGCAACTCTTTCTCTCTGCTGTGTCACTGCAAGGCACATACCAAGGGAAAATTCTGCGTTGTTCTCAAATAAGGAGTTGGAGAATGCCGGTCCAAAGCCCTTTTCATTGGTTGTATAAGGTACACAAGGAAGTGCTGCGCCCCATGCCTGTGTACAGCCGGTTGCATTTGCGATCACCATACGGTCACCAAACATCTGGGTCATCAGCTTTGCGTAAGGTGTTTCACCGCAGCCTGCACATGCGCCGGAGAACTCTAATAATGGAGTCTCAAACTGACTTCCCTTAACGGTATTCTTAGCCAGTGGATTTTTTCTTCTTGGAAAGTTTTACTGCATAATTCCAGTTTTCGATCTCTGCTGCCTGGGAGTCTAATGGCTTCATGGTAAGAGCCTTTTCCTTAGCCGGGCATACCTGAACGCAGGCACCGCAGCCTAAGCAGTCTAATGGAGAAACCTGGATCCTGTAGGTGTATTCCTCTAAGCCTTTTCCAGTTGCCTTCTTTGTCTTAAATCCTTCTGGTGCATTTTCTGCCTCTGCCTCACTTACCAGGAATGGACGCACTGCTGCATGTGGGCACACATAGGAACACTGGTTACACTGGAGACACTTGTTCGGATCCCATTCCGGAACATCTACTGCAGTTCCTCTCTTTTCATATTTAGAAGTACCAAGAGGTACGGTACCATCTTCTCTGCCTGTAAATGCACTGACTGGAAGGCTGTCACCCTTTAAGGAGTTAATCGGCAGCATAAGATTTTTTACAAATTCTGGAAGATTTTCATCTACCTTTGCTGTCTCCGGCTCTAAAGAAGCCCATTCTTCCGGAACCTTTACTTCTACCAGTCTCTGGTATCCGCAGTCAACTGCCTGATAGTTCATATTTACAACCTTTTCGCCCTTCTTTCCGTAGGACTTAAGGATGGCTTTCTTCATGTACTCTACTGCATCATCAAACGGGATCACATTTGCCAGTTTGAAGAAAGCTGACTGTAAAACTGCGTTGGTACGATTTCCAAGTCCGATCTCCTTACCGATCTTTACTGCATTGATGATGTAAAATTTAATATGGTTTTCTGCAATGTAGCGCTTTACAGATGCTGGCAGATGCTTGTCCAGTTCATCTTCATTCCAGATGCAGTTTAATAAGAAAGTACCGCCTGGTTTACATTCCTGGACAATGTCATATTTCTGGATATAAGACTGATTGTGGCAGGCAACAAAGTCTGCATGGGATACCAGATAGCTTCCACGGATCGGCTTATGTCCGAAACGAAGATGGGAACGGGTAACACCGCCGGATTTCTTGGTATCATACTCAAAATATGCCTGAACATACATATCCGTGTGGTCACCAATGATCTTAATGGAGTTCTTGTTGGCACCAACTGTACCGTCTGAACCAAGTCCCCAGAACTTGCAGCTGATGGTTCCCTCTGCAACTACATCGATCGGTGCCCCTACAGCCAGTGAATGATGGGTCACATCATCATTGATACCTACTGTAAAGTGGTTCTTTGGCTCTTCTGCTTCCAGGTTGTTAAATACTGCTTCAATCTGGTTTGCAGTAACATCTTTAATAGAAAGACCATATCTGCCTGCGTATACACGGATATTTCTGCCGGACTCTGCAATAGCACTGCAAACGTCCAGATACAGAGGTTCGCCTAAAGAACCTGGCTCCTTGGTACGGTCCATAACTGCAATACGCTTTACAGTCTCAGGAATTGCAGAAAGGAAATGCTTAATGGAGAATGGACGGTACAGATGTACCTGTAAATATCCGGTCTTTCTGCCATGTGCATTTAAGTAATCAACGGTCTCACGGATCACACCATCTACAGATCCCATTGCAATGATCACTTCTTCTGCATCCGGACATCCGTAGTAGTTAAACAGGTGATAATCTCTTCCTGTGATCTTGTTGATCTCTCCCATGTAGTTTTCAACGATCTCAGGGATCGCCTCATAATATGGGTTTGCTGCTTCACGATACTGGAAGTATACGTCCGGGTTCTGTACGGTACTTCTCTGTACAGGACGCTCCGGATTTAAGGATCTCTTGCGGAATGCATCCAGTGCATCTCTGTCTAAGAGTCTGTCTAAATCTGCATAATCCATTACTTCTACTTTCTGGATCTCGTGGGAAGTACGGAAACCATCGAAGAAATGAAGGAAAGGAACGCGGCCCTTAATAGCTGCCAGGTGGGCAACGCCGGCCAGATCCATGATCTCCTGAACGGTACTGCTGCAAAGCATTGCAAAACCGGTCTGTCTGGTTGCCATTACATCAGAGTGCTCTCCGAAAATGGAGAATGCGTGGGTTCCTACGGAACGGGCACTTACATGAAGGACACCTGGGTGTAACTGACCGGAAATACGGTACATTGGCGGGATCATAAGGAGCAGGCCCTGGGATGCTGTGTAGCTGGTTGCCAGTGCGCCGGACTCCAGTGCGCCGTGCATAGCGCCGCAGGCGCCAGCCTCAGACTGCATTTCTACCAGTTTGACTCTCTGTCCAAACAGGTTTTTCTTACCTGCTGCAGACCAGGCATCTACATGCTCTGCCATTGGTGAAGAAGGGGTAATGGGGTAAATGGTAGCTACTTCTGTAAATGCATAAGACACATAAGCAGCGGCTTCATTACCATCCATTGTTTTCATCAATTTTTTCTGTTTCTCTTCCATCATTTTCCTCCTGAGATTCGTGAATGCCTTTATGGTATGGGGTTTTTAAATCTACTTGGCAATATTTCTAAATACGTTTCTACCGTGGCATTCTGTATGGTAATATTTCTGTACTCACTGTTTTAAGGGTGTTACTTTTCCGGCTCAAGTTCTTCAAAAAGTTCTACTGCCGGTATAATTGCTGATGCACCATAGTAAAAGAAAACCAGTCTTAAAACTTCGCCGACCTCATCCATGGTGGCACCTTTTTTCACTGCCAGTTCGCCGTGTGTTTTAATCGTCACAGCATTTCCTGCGCAGCATCCCATAAGCATTAACATCAGTTCCATGTATTTAGCCGGAACATGTGTTATATCCTGTTTGCAGATCGCGAACTGCTGGCTGAATGCCTGGAGCAGTTTTGGATCATTTGCCATTTTTTTGTGGATAGAAAGAACGTTTCCGCCTCTCTGCTCCTTTAACCGTTCCAGGATCTCTTCTGCCTGGGCGATCTTTTCTTTATTTTCCTGTTTCATGGTATGTACTCCTTTTGATTGTCTGTTCCTTTCTGTACCCACGGAATGCGGGTACGAAAACATTACCTTTACTGATACTTCTTCTGTAAAAATGCCGGGGCAAGTTCAGGAAACAGAGCGTATGTCATAACATCTTCTTCTGTTCTTGCAAAGCCTGCTGCTTCTGCTTTTGCTTTCTCCCATCCAGGAGCGATCAGGCTTCCCGGACGTTCTGTGATCATTTTGTCATTTCCTAAAACAGCTGCCTTCAGTTCCGGTGCGATCTCACCAGCCGGACGTCCGTACATGCCGCGGATGTAAGTTTTGCTCTCATTGGAGATCATCTTGTATCTCTGTCCCGTAAGGACGTTAATAGTTGACTGGGCGCCTACCATCTGAGCAAACGGAGTTGCTAAAGGCGGATAACCGAAATCTTTATGTACCTTATGGACTTCCTCAAATACTTCATTAATGCGGTTTTCTGCATTCATGCCTTTTAACTGGCTTTCCAGGTTAGAAAGCATTCCGCCTGGGATCTGATGTTTTAAAACACTGATATCTACACCTGTACGCTTGCTTGCAAATTCTTTGTATTTTTCACGCAGCTTCATGAAATAATCATTGATCTCTGCCAGAAGGTCCATATCCAGATGAGGATCAAAGCCTGTTCCCTTTAAGCAGGTAACAATACTTTCAACCGGCGGATGGGCAGGGCCAAGAGAAAGAGCAGATACATCGCAATCTACGGTACAGGCACCGACTTTAATGGCTTCCCAATAACAGATATCCGCCATACCGCCGATACAGTGTGCATGGAAATGAACCGGAAGACCTACTTCTTTGCGGATCGCTCTGATCACATCCGATACCTGCTTGGGGTTCATCATTCCGGCCATATCTTCTACATGAATGACTTTTACGCCCAATGCTGCATAATCCTTTGCCATCTGTACATATTTTTCTAACGTATGTACCGGGCTTATGGTGTAGCAGATATTTGCTTCTGCTGTTTTTCCGTTTTTAAGCACTGCCTTAATGGCTGTCTCTGTATTTCTCACATCGTTTAAACCATCAAATACCAGGAACTTATCAATTCCGGCTTTTGCTGCCAGTTCTACGAATTTTTCTACCACATCATCGGGATACTGTTTGTAGCCGATCAGGTTCTGTCCACGGAGGAGCATTCTCAGCGGTGTCTTCTTACACAGCTTCTTAAATTCCCTTACCCGTTCCCAGGGATCATCTCCTAAATAGCGGATAGCAACATCAAAAGTTGCACCGCCCCACATTTCCATACATTCATATCCAACCTCATCCATCTTCGGCAGGATCGGGAGCATATCCTGTGTGCGGATCCTGGTTGCTAAAAGGGACTGCTGGCCGTCACGCCACTCTACACTGCTGATCCTAATCGGTCTTTCAGGAACTGTTTCTTTTGCTGTTTTCCAGAAAAACATTCTGCACCTCCATTTACATGTTTTATGTGTTTTCACTGGTTTTCATTCTCTTTAAGTTAATATATTAATTTAATTTATTCGATGTTTAGTTAAGTTATTAACTTGTTTCTGAGCAAACTATACATCTTTTCTCATTAAATAGCAATAGAAAATGCTTAGTTTTTTTGATTTTTTGGATATTTTGCACAGTTTTTGTGCTTTGATTTAGTTGATATTTTAATGTTACTTGTTAACTTAAGTTAATTTATTAACTTCTTATGTCTTTTTAATTGCTTTTATATGGGGCGTATGATATGATAAATACAGAATAAAAAGAACAGACCAGAAAAGAGGTTTTTTATGCCTACGTTAAAAGATGTAGCTGCGCTGGCAGGCGTTTCAGCCGCTACTGTATCCTTATATTTGAACGGAAAATCTGCAGGAAGGATCTCCCAGCAGAAACAAAAAGAAATAGAAGAAGCTTTAAAGCAGTTAAGTTACCAGCCCTCATCTGCCTCCAGGCAACTAAAAGAGCTGGGCACTTCCCCCCTTATATACACAGTTGCTGTATACTGGGCAGCTGACCCACGATCTGCCCTTTTAGGAAAAGTTATGGCCGGGATCCAGTCATCTCTTGCCAAAAACCAGATGACCAACTGCAATATTGTGATCTGCCCATTTAAGCCAAATGAACTGTACAAAGAAAAGGGACTGATCGACCCGAAGCTGTACAACTACGATGCTGCTATCATCGCAAATACTGCCGTAATGGACATGCAGTACTTAGACAGTATTATGCCGCCTATCCCCGTGGTCCTTTTAAACAGACGTTCTGATCAGTACAGCTATGTTTCCATCAACAACCAGAAAATGGGTGCCTCTCTTGCTGATATGATCGCAGACCGGGGCTTTAAAAGCGTGTCTGTTTTCCGTTCCCAGTCTCCTTACCTGGCTGTGGATGACCGTGTTACCGGTTTTATCAATGGCTGCCGTGCCAAAGGGGTGGACATGCCAAATCATGCCTTATTTTACACAGATAATTCTACAGACGGCGGTATCCAGGCTGCTGCAGAATTTCTCAAGTTAAGTGAACGTCCGGATGTAGTCTTCTGCGACTCCGACTCCATTGCCTTAGGAGCACTCTACGCTTTCTACCAGGCCGGCGTCCGTATCCCAAAAGACCTGTCCGTCATAAGCATCGGGCTCCACCACTCATCCACCAGTAAATGCTCTATCCCTCCATTAACTGTATCCGAAGTTCCGCTGACACAGATGGCAGAAGGCTGTATGGACTATGTGATCCGCGCTTTGACAGATAAATCCTATGCTGCAGATCCAGAGCCGGTACATGTGGAACTGGAAACGAAGATCATTGTGAGGGAGTCGTTTCAGTAAAATGCCGTAAACAAAAAAGCTATTGCAAATTGACTTCACATCATCACTTTGCAATAGCTTTCTTTATACTGTATCTAAGTATCTGATTTTAATATACCTGACTGATTAAATCTTAGTTCTCATTCATCTTAGCCAGTTTTGCAGCCTGATCTGCAGCGATCAGGTTGTCTAACAGTTCCTGGATATCACCGTTCATAATAGAATCGATCTTATATAAGGTCAGCTTAATTCTATGGTCGGTCACACGGCCCTGTGGGAAGTTGTAGGTACGGATCTTCTCGGAACGGTCTCCGGTACCGATCTGGCTGCGGCGTTCTTCTGCCTCGGAGTTCTGGCGTTTTTCCAGCTCTAAGTCGTACAGTTTGGAACGTAACAGTCGGAATGCTTTTTCCTTGTTCTGCAGCTGTGATTTTTCTGTCTGGCTGTAGATAACGATACCAGTCGGTATATGGGTCAGACGTACTGCGGAGTCAGTGGTGTTGACACACTGTCCACCGTTACCAGACGCACGCATTACGTCAATACGGCAGTCATTCATGTCGATCTGAACATCTACTTCTTCTGCTTCCGGCATAACTGCTACCGTTGCTGTAGAGGTATGGATACGGCCGCCGGACTCTGTCTCAGGCACACGCTGTACACGATGTACACCACTCTCGTATTTTAACTTAGAATAAGCGCCTTTTCCTGTGACCATAGCCACAACTTCCTTAAAGCCGCCAATACCATTTTCATTGATACTGATGATCTCTACTTTCCAGTGCTGGCTGTCTGCGTAGTTGGAATACATACGGTAAAGCTCAGCTGCGAAAAGAGCTGCCTCATCGCCGCCTGCGCCTGCACGGATCTCCAGGATAATGTTCTTGTCATCGTTCGGGTCTTTTGGAAGAAGAAGGATCTTTAATTCATGCTCCAGCTCCTCAATGCGCTTCTTTGCATCGGATAATTCCTCCTTTGCCATTTCACGCATTTCCTCGTCATTTTCTTCCTCTAACATTGCCAGACTGTCCTCTACGTCCTGCTTTGCCTGCTTATACTGCTTATAAGCTTCTACGATCGGTGCCAGTTCAGCCTGCTCCTTCATCAGCTTGGTAAAACGTTTGGTATCCTGGGTCACATCCGGGTCCCCAAGCATACGCATCAGTTCTTCATAATGGATCAACATATCATCCAGTTTATCAAACATAATCTTCACTTCTCCTTCCTGGCACATACCACCCGGTCGTTTCCAGCCATATCCCGGACAGTCCTACGCCCACTAAATCCCATTGCTTCAAATATTTCTGTTACATCCTTTGCCTGATCCCAGCCGATCTCCATATAGATGCTTCCGCCGTTTTTCAGGTATTTTTTTCCTTCTTCTGCTAAAATGCGGTAAAATTTCAGTCCGTCCGGCTCACCGTCTAAGGCCATCCGTGGCTCATGATCTTTTACCTCCGGCTCCAGTCCCTCGATCACCTGACTGGGGATATAGGGGGGATTGGATACGATCACATTATACTGCTTTTCTGGATTCAAAGCAGAAAACATATCACTTTTTATAAATTTCACTGGCTGATCCAGAAGTTTTTCCCCATTGGATCTTGCCACCTTTAACGCTTCTTCTGACAGATCAAGAGCTGTTACGTCTGTATAGCCCCCAAGCTTTGCCAGACTGATAGCAATGCAGCCGGAACCGGTGCATACATCTAAAAGGGAAATATTTTTCTCTTTGTGTTCGCTTAATACCAGTTCTACCAGAGTTTCTGTATCCTGCC
>ENA-OQDL01000210-OQDL01000210.1-human-gut-metagenome-genome-assembly--contig:-NODE-210-length-39930-cov-7.641761_pt1 | contig 39930 bp, 24 predicted proteins | sample MGYA00242782_ERZ504609 | MGnify/ENA primary metagenome ERZ504609 (study PRJEB26092, sample SAMD00036320) | human gut metagenome | host: Homo sapiens | study: EMG produced TPA metagenomics assembly of... | reverse complement strand
ACTCGAAAGTTTGCATCCGGCAGGTCACCTTGTCCGCAGGAAATCCCATAACGGCGGGCTTTATCGGGTATCGCGTACCCAACCTTTCATCGTTATCTTGCATCGAAATCTCGCATTTTTCCAAACGCTGTGCGGGGCGGTGCGATAAAAACTAAATAAGCAGACGTATCGAAGCGGTCGTAACGAGATTGACTCGAAATCAAGCAGGCATTTTGGAGGTTTCCATTGATTTTCTAACGACCCATCGTCAAAAACGCACCATTTTCTACAATTAAATATTTGCTGTTCTCTCCTACTTTTCTCTCCTTTTTCCGGAGAAGATTTTGGGGGATTACTATAGGGAGCATTACCCAAGAGGTCGAAGGGGTCGCACTCGAAATCAAGCAGGCATTTTGGAAGTTGTCATTGATTTTCTAACGACCCATCGTTAAAAATCCACTGTTTTCTACAATTAAATATTTGCTGTTCTCTCCTACTTTTCTCTCCTTTTTCCGGAGAAGATTTTGGGGGATTACTATAGGGAGCATTACCCAAGAGGTCGAAGGGGTCGCACTCGAAATGCGATAGGGCGTTTGTAGCGCCGCCAGAGTTCAAATCTCTGATGCTCCGCCAATCAACGGTACAACGTGCTTTTTTGAGCGCTTTGTACCGTTTTTTTATGCAAAAAACGGAATTTTTGAGTTTGACAATTTCATAACAGGAGAGAGAAAACGCCCCGTTTTGGAGAGAAATCACACTTTCTTAAGTGTCATTTCCCGGATTTGAACCCATTCCAAGCCCGTTCAGCATCGCTTCTGCCGAAGAAACCTTGGAAGCGTAGTCCAAATGCGAATAAATATTCGCAGTGGTAGAGAAATCGCTGTGTCCCAGCCACTCCTGAATCATCTTCATCGGGACACCGTTTGCCAAAAGCAAACTGGCGCAAGAGTGGCGCAAATCGTGAAAGCGGATGCGCCGCAGATGATAATTTTGCAAGATAATCTGGAACGAATTGGAGAGATAATCCGGCTTGAGCAGATTGCCCATTGCGTCTACGCAGATGTAGTCTGCGTATTTTTTGTTGTAACACCTACCGCACAGCTTGCGGTTTTCTTTCTGTTCCTCCTGCAAGGCCAGCAGCCGTTCCCGGAAAACCGGTACAAGCGGCAAGGTGCGCTTGCTGGATTTGGTTTTTGTGCCATTGGATTCTACAAGAACTTCTTTTCCATCCAGCCGAACCGTTGTGACCGTGTGGCAGATTTCAATCGTGTTCTGCTCAAAGTCCACAGCAGCCCATTTCAGCCCTACAACCTCGCTGCGACGCAGACCATAAAAGGCGGTCAACATAACTGCCACCTCAATTTTACTGCCGCGCACAGCGTCGAACAGCGCGTTCATTTCGTCCTTGCTGTAAAAGTTCCCGGTAAATTCATTTTTCTTCGGGCGGTCTACCTTGTCGGCAGGGTTCACATCGATCAGGTCTGTTTTCACTGCGTATTTCAAGGCGCGGTGGATAACCGCATGATAGTGAATGACCGTATTGGGCTTCACACGCTCCAACTGTTCCTGATAAAATGCTTGGATATGAACCGCTTTCAGGTCGCCCAGCGTAACGCCGAGATTTCTAAAGTAAGGAATGATCCTGCTGTTCGACAGTTCTTTGTAGCTTGCGTAGGTTGTCAGCTTGACGGTTGACTTTGCGATTTCCAGCCATTGCACCAGATAATCCGCAAACAGCATAGCTTTGCTGGGCGGACCATTGGGGTCAACGGGTGGCTCAAAGTCGTCTTGCAGCTCACGCATCATCGCCTCGGCGCGCCGCTTGTTGCCCTTGATAGGCAAGCCCGTGGATTGCCATTTGGTTTTGCGTTTGCCGTCATAAGTTTTGTAGGTCAGTACCACATAGTAGATACCGTTTTTTTCTTGCAGATGCCCTGCGACCATAAAAAAATACCTCCTTCGGTTTGGGTCGCCCCCGATCTGCTGTTGACAAGAACAGCATAACGCATCGGCGCAAAACAATCAACACTGTCGATTCTCTGCTCGACAGTGTTGACCGCAAATCTGAAGGTAGGTAAACAGGTGGGCTTTGGGGATGCGATACGAGCGCCCGATTTTCATCGCCGGGATTTTGCCCTCGTGCAGCAGCTTGTACCCCGTTTTGGTGCTGATTCGCAGGGCATCGCACATCTGCTCGATGTTCATCACATCGGGATACTTGCGCAGCATCACACGGTAGGCATCGCGCTGGTTAAATCCTTTGCTGCTTATACAAAACACCTCTTTTTTGAAAATTTGCGGATTTAATTCCACAAGCATGGCGGTCACTTGTTGAAAACTCGTGGCCGCCATAATCTGAAATCAAATGATATACCCTATTCGACACTACTTCCCGGATATAAAGGGCGAACCACCGGCCCGGCTGCTGGAAACAGCTCCCACTTCCTGTACCACATTGTTGGCAGTACCGCCGACGCCTTGAGAGCATCGCCACGGTGTGTATCATGATTGCTGACCCTTCGCTTGAGGTATGTGTTCCACGCCACCTCTCCCGCCTCTGGCGGCGCTCCACTGCGGTTAGGCAGCCTCATCGCGTCAGAGCCGGGACGCACCTGCCGTCGCTCCTTGGGTTGCGGCAAGGTCAGTTGTATGTAGCCGGTGATTCGGATATTCGATTATCAAGGTGCAGAAAAGGGGGAAAGAGGGCTTTTTTGTCCCTCTATATAAGAACAACGCGAAAAATCAAAAAAGTTCGAGAAATTTTTTCGATTTTGGCAAAATATTTTTTCGGGCTACACGAATGGTGGTTTTTTGCTACATGGTGTTCCAGAAAAACACCCTGAATATGGATGGTTCCTATGATTACGACAAATTTATGAGTATTCTGCCGGAACTGTAATTACGAATACCAAACCAAAAGAGAAAGTGGAGCCGAGGCTCCACTTTCTCTTTTTTAGACCCTGAATTTCCGGATGACCTGCAAGAACTCGATCAGCAAAGTCTGATACAAGTCCTCATCGCGGTAACCATTCACCATGCTGCATTTCAGCAAAAGCGGCGAGAACTGGTCATACAGCAGTTCCACAGCTTTGCTGTCGCCGTTCTTTGCCCCAAAAAGGGCATCTCGAAATGCTCCCATCTTAGTTTTCCTCCATTTCCTTGCGAATTTTCTCGCAAGCGTTGCGCCGGTGTGTACTTACGGTGTTCTTTTCGACACCCAGCTTGGCAGCCGTTTCGGACACAGAAAGCTGTTCCACATACAGCGAAATCATAACCTCGCATTCCCTCGGCGTCAGCTTGTGCAGATACTTTCGGATGCTCTCCCACATCAGTTTCGATTCGACAATTTCCTCCACCGGTCTTGTCGTAGGTATATACATTTTATCCACTTCCTCGGAACATTCCTCAATAGAAATTTCGCTTGCAGCCTGCTCCGCTTTCGCGCGCAGGTAGGATGCGCGGCGATTGTAAAGAGCCTTCGTCAAGCATTTCGTAAAGCGTGCAGCCAGTTGCGCGTCCTCACCACTAAACCATAGCTTATTTTTCTTTGCCATCGTAAACCTCCTGAATTTTGGGTTTCATTGAATAGACCTCAAAATTCGGAGGTGCGCGGGTCGGGTAAGAATTACGGCAGCGCATCTTACATTAAGCGAACGCAAAAAAAGGCCCGACAGCCGTTGTGGCTGTCGGGCCAAAAACAATCTGTAATTGTCTTTATAACCGATTACTTATCGTTTCTTTTCTTGCAGACAAATACAACTGCAAGTCCGAGCAGGGATGCCACCAGAAGCACGACGTACAGCGTGGGGTTGGAGGTATCGCCCGTTTGCGGCATTGCCGTTATGGTGGACGGCTTTGAAGTGCTTGCCGGGGTGGGGGCCGGTGTGGGAGCAGCAACTTCGTTCTTCTTGGTTTCGCTGTCGTTTGAACTGTTGTTGCTGCCCGGATTGCTGCCGCTGCTCGGCACGGCGGTGTCCTTATAGGCAATCGCGTAGATAGAGAAGCGGTCGGTCTTAAAGGTCAGCGTCTTGCTGGCTGCGTCAAACGCGGCATCCAGCACAGTAATTGCACCGTCATGGCGGCGCACAATGCAGTAGGTGCGGTTGACCGCGCTGTTCGTATTGATAAGCGCGTCCGGCACCGCAACAGAAATCGTCAATGCGTTCTTGGTCGTGCGCAGGGCTGCACCGGGCTGCCGGTTACCATTCACGGTCATGTACTTGAACAGACTGATGTCAAGATACTGCCCAATGGTGTAGCCCTTGGCAGCCTGTGCCATCGCAGTTTTGACTTCATCGAGGACATTGGCCTCTTTCACGGTCAGCACAATGTCCACACTTGCGCCGTTGGCAATCTGCACCAGTTCATCGGCAGTAATGTCGCCGCTGTTCACCAGCATGGCAAGCAATTCTGCTTTGTCAGTCAGCAGACCGACGGACGGTACAGCGCCCTCAGGCAGGACAACCACTTTCACCTTGCCGCTATCGATCGCAATATCCTCGCCGGGGGCATCCTCAGCCTTGGAGGGAGCAATCACATAGGTCCATGCAATAGAATCGGTATAGTTGCCCTTGGCGGTGATGGTCAGTGTGTATATACCGTGGGCGGTGGCGGTGTTGCCCGTCACAGTGTAGGAGTCAGCGGGGATTTCTTTATCGCCCAGCAGGACTTTCTCCACCGTTTGGGTCTGTTCCGCGCCGTTGGCGGCAAGACCCTTGCCCAGCACAACGGTTGCGCCCTGGATGGACTTCGGCTCGATGGTAAACGTACCCTTGACAAACTTCACATCGTAGTTCGGGTTTGCGCTCGCAGCGGTGCCGGTGATGTCATACTCGCCGGCATTCTCGCCCTCAGCACGCGCCAGCGTGATACCTTTCAGCGTTTCACCACTCAGTACACCACTGACTATGTAAGTCAGTTTGGGGTCTTTTTCCTCATATACCTTGGACTTGCTGTCCGGGGTGACGGTGGCGGGGCGCTTGGCAACGGTGAATTCAGCAGTAGCGGTGTCGGCATCCAGCTTGTAGTTGGGGTTGGTGATGGTTGCCGTGATGGTGTAAGTACCTGCCTTGGTGGGCGGTGTGGTGCCGGTGTACTTGGTGCCATCGTTGGCTGTGCCGGTGTAGGTTAGCGTGATTTTCGGGGCATCCTCGCCCACAACACCGTTTGCCGTAACGGTGGCAGGGGTAATGGTTTCGCCGTAAGTGCCGCCGTTCGGGGTAATGGTAACGGTGACTTCCTTGGCGGTGATGGTGGCGGTGGTTTCGGCCTGATTTCCGCTTCCAGCCAGCACATAGTTGGCGGCAGAAGCGCCGTCCAGCGTCAAATCGGAAATCCTGACTTTCTGCTCACCGACATCAGCCTTTTCAAACATACCCTTAGCAGTAACGGTTAAGGTGTCATTTTCCAGAACACCACCAAACTTGGCATTGCTGCAATCCAGCGTTGCATCGTTCGTGCCGTCATAGACTTTGTCGTTTGCCGTAATGCCGGAAACGGTAACAGCCTTCGGGGTAATCACAAACGCGGCGGTCGTTTTTCCGGTAAGCGTGTAATTGCTGTTGGCAATCGAGGCTGTAACCGTGTAGCTGCCGACATTAACGGGAACCGTTGCGGAGCTGTAGTTGTTGCCTGTGTAGGTAAGCGTTACAGGAACGTTGTCGCCGTCCACAGCGCCGGTAAGTTTGGCAGCGGCGGCGACGACACTGCCGTAAGTGCCGCCTTTCGAGGTAATGGTAACGTGACTTCCCTGCGGTGAGGTGGCGGTGGTTTCGCTCTGATTTCCGCTTTCAGCCAGCACATAGTTGGCGGCAGAAGCACCGCCCAGCGTCAAATCGGAAATCGTGACTTTCTGCTTACCGATGTCAGCCTTTTCAAACACACCCTTAGCAGTAACGGTCAGCGTGTCATTTTCCAGAATACCGTCAAGGGTTACCGCGCTGTAATTCAGCACAGCATTGGTATTGCCGTCATAGGCCTTGTCTTTTGCGGTGATACCTGAAACCGTAACCGTCTTGCGGTTGACCGTAACGGTTGCGGTGCCGTTGTTCGTCGTGTATTTTTCGCCGTAGGACGCATCCGGGGTGAATGTCCACGTGGCATTATTGCTGCCCGCATCAGGCTTGACCGTGCCATCCATCCATGTAAACGTACCTTTGACCGCATCACCCGTGTCGGGGTCTTTCATCTTGCCCGTGATGGTGCTCATGCTCAGCTCGTTGCCGTAGGTAATCTCGCTTGCGGTGATTGTGCCGTCCGGCTCGGGTTTGATTTGGTTCACCGCGCTGACCTTGACAGTCAGATTGATGTCCTGATAGTTAGAGGTGGTGACTGGAATCGTGACCGTGCCGATTTCTCCTGTCAGGCTGCCGGTCTGCTTCATGCGCAGCAATAACCGGAGAGTATTTAGGTTTTCAGGATCGGCGGCCAATTCACTTTGGGCTATATACCCTTCAGACAAGTTGATCGTAGGCGTCTTTCTGTATTCTACTGTACCATAGGATTTGCCTTCATCCAAGGGAGGCAGCGACGGCAGATCGACAAAATAGACTTTTTGCACACCATTGTAGATGGTCAGCTCAACGGGCTGCACTGTGGGCGCAGCGGCCTTGGTGATGTTGCCAGTAGTAGGGAAGCTACTCTGCTCCAGGGCATAATTCTTCGCGGTCTGCTCCGTCAAGGTCACTGTGGCAGTGACGTTCTTGCCGTTGCCCACACCGGCATCGTCAAAGTTGGCGGTCACGGTGTAGTCTGTGCCTCGGTTCAAGTTCACGCCGTCGAAGGTCACGCTGGAGATGTCCGCGTTTGTCGTGCCATCATAAGGCTTGGGCGCAACCGTTACCCCGGTGATCGTCAGCGGCTTCTTCCCAATGCTGACCGCCACGCTGGCGGGTGCGGTATCGTTGTGGTTTGCATCGCCAATCACCCGATACCACACGGTATACGTTCCGGCATCGGTGCCGACAGGGATGTTCTGACTGTATGTGCCGTTCTCGGTCAGGCTGTACTGCATGGTGCCACCGCTGGTCACACTGCCCGCAGTAATCAGCGCTTGATCATTGCCGTTGTAGGTCAGGGCATTTGCCGCAGGCGCGGTAATCGCGTTGGCAGGGATGGTAGCCTTGTTCACCTTGACGGTCACAGTTCCGGTCGCAGTCGCGTATTTCTCGTAGCCCGCAGCCGGAGTGAACGTCCATTCGGCTTTATAGCTGTCATTTGCACCTGGCTTGATTGTGCCATCTGTCCATGCGAATGTGCCGTCGACGGGTGCGCTGGTGTTGGGGTCTTTCATCGTGCCTGTGATGGTGCTCGCGCTCAGCTCGTTGCCATAGGTAATCTCGCTTGCGGTGATTTTGCCGTCCGGCACGGGCTTGATTTGGTTCACTGCGTAGAGATCGAGCGGCAGATTGAAGATCTCGTAGTTATCCGTGGTGACATAAATCGTGACAGATCCGATCTTGCCGGTTTTCCCGCCGTTCTGTGCATCGATCGTCAACGTCAGAACACCGCTGTTGATCCCCACCTTGAAGGAATTGACTGTATACCCGGATTCAAAGTTGGACGAAGGTTCGCCACTATAGAGTACCGTGCCATAGGTTCCATTAGGCGCGGCGGGCAGAATCTGCTTGGCATCATAGGTGTATTCCAGCGTCGTGCCGTTGATCACGTTCAGCGTGCCGGTTTGGATACCCGTGGGCGCAGTGGCTTTGGTGATGGTGAACCGGTTCGCATCATCGGTCGCGAAAACGTCGCTGACCTCTGTGGTACCTTCCGACTCACCTTCAAACACATAGTTTTTGCTTGTGAGCGTCATGGTGAAGGAAAGCGCCTTTCCGCCTCCGACCTCCGGCGAGGGCAGATAACTCCCGTCCGCCTGCTTACTGGTAAATTGGGCGTCAGAGAAGGAGAGCGCCGTATCGGGAAGTTTAATATTCGCCGTTTTGCTGAAAAACGTCAGCTTGTCCGCAGTGAGCGTGACATCTGCACTGCCGTCGTAGGTCTTGGAGATTGACGAAACAGAGAGAAGGCTGATCGGCAGCGGGTCGATGGTCACGGTGAACGTACCGGTAGCTGGTTCGTGGTTCGCGGCTTCCGCCTTGTAGTAAACGGTGTACGTGCCTGCGTCGGTGAATGTCGGTCCGCCCGAAGTATAGTTACCATCTACATTGTCGCTGTAGGTGAACGTCACGGGAGTGCTGTCTACGCTTTGTCCAGACGCGATGATCGATGCGATCTGTGCCTTGCCGGTGTAATACATGCGGGATGCATTCACGGAAACGGTCAGCTTCGCCGGTTTGACCTTGATGGTCACAGTTCCGGTCGCGGTCGCGTATTCCTCATAGCCCTCCGCCGGGGTGAATGTCCACTCAGCCTGATAGTCGCCGGCTTTGTCGGGCTTGGTACTAGGATTCGTCCACTCGAAGGTGCCTTCGACCGTATTGCCGTCGTCTTTCATCGTGCCAGTAATGGTGCTGACGCGCAGGATCTGGCCAAAGGTGATTGGCGTTGCGGTGATTTTGCCGTCCAGCACGGGAACGATCTTGTTCTTCGCGATGACTTCAACGGTCAGGAGCATGTCCTGATAGTTGTCCGTGGTGATCTTGACGCCTACGGTTCCGACGGAACCTTCGGTCTGAGATTCGACAGCCGGGACAGTCAACTGGAACTCATCGTTTGATGTGATCATTGCCGTCGAATTTGCGTAGCCGCCCTCTCCAATCAGATCGAAGTTGCAGGCCTCATATTTGATGGAGCCGTACTTACAATTATCGCCCAGCGTCGGCAGCGCGGGAAGATTGACCAAGTAAGTCTTTGCCAGCCCGTTGATAACGGTCAGCTCTATGGGCTGCATCGTGGGCGCGGCCGCCTTGGTGATGCTAAACTTCCAGCCATCCGCCGTCAGGCCGTTGGCCGCAGCATAGTTCGTGCCCTCGGCTACATCGATCTTGACGGTGTATTCGCCCGCGTTCTTAGGCGTGGCTTCCTGACCGTCTTTATCGTAGTATTTTACGATGACATCGCCCGTACCGGCCTTTGCGGAAGAAACCGTCGCGCTCTTGACATTGCCGTCATAGGTCAGGCTTGTCGGGGCGGTGAAGGTGAAGTCCTCCGCCTTGGGGGTAGCTTTGCCAATGGTATAGGTCACGCTGGCGGTCGCCTCGCCCACCGTGATGCTGGCGGTGTACTCGCCCGCGTTAGTGGGGAGCGCGCCGTTTTCCAATTGCTGAATATACTTGCCCGACTTTATGTAGCTGATGGTGATCCCACTCGCCGCCGGACCCTGCCAATCGCTGCTTGCAGTCACCGTGGCGGGTTTGCTTTCCCCGCTGTAGGTCAGCTCGGCGGGGGCCGCAATGGTCACGCTGCCGCCGTTTCCGTCGGTCAGACAGCAGCCCTCTGCCGTACACTTCGCGGTGATGGTCGCGCCGCTTGCCGTGTACGTCCAGCTATGCTGATGCTGGGTCACGGTGAACGGCTCGCTGTAGCAATTGTAGCCGTTGCTGCACTGGACGAAAATGTGGTACTGATAGCTCTTGTCTACGGGCAGCCCGGAGATCGTGAGCGTCTTGCTCTGCCCGCCGGTATGCGTCGCAGTATTAACTTTTTTGAAACTCGTGGTCCAGTCGTTCTTTGATTCGTCAAACAACTCCCACCAGTAGTAGTAGGTGTCGCCCTCCGTTTCGGGCGCGATTACCGCAGTCAGCGTGATATTGCCGTCCGTCGCAAACGCCGAGCTTCCGGTGTAGTCCTTATTGTTATTCGGATAGATTTTTTCGACCGCGAAGGGGGCTTTTTCAACGGTGACTTTTGACGGGATTGAATTGGCGTTGGGGAGCCATTGGTTATCCTTTGTTTTTTTCGTAAGCGTACCCCTTCGCCAGCAGCGCGTAGGGCTTGACATAGCCTTCGTCGCTCGTGATCTCGTCGTAGCTGCCGCCGCTGAGGCTGGCGCTGCTGCCGTCGTCCTTTACAGCCACACGGCTGAAGGTACCGTTGCTCAGCGAAAGCTTTCCGCCGTTCTGCGCCGTGACAATGGCGAGCTTCGTATTCCCGTCGTTGACGGTCAATTCCGCGTCTTTGCCGTCCACCGTCACATTGAAGTCTCCGTTGCTGCCCGTGACCGTCAGAGAAATGTCCTTGGCGGTGAGGTTTGCTCTCATGACCTTTTTTCCCGCCGGTCGCCAGCGTCACCGGCCCGCGGGTCAGCTCATAGGTGGTCGAATGCCCGTTGACATAGCCGTTCACATCCTGATACAGCGTGATGGTCTTTTCGCCGTCCGCCGCGTTCGCCGCCTCGATGGCAGTGGCAAAGGCCGTGTACCAGCTCGTCTTGCCGCCGACGGTCAGCGATGCCGCCATCTTCTTGCCGCAGATGCTGCAAGTGCCGTTGCCGTCCGTGCCGCCGTTGTGCTCGTGTGACTTGACAGTTACATTGGTCAGACTTGCGACGTTGTCATTACTCACGGCGCTGTCGCCGTTGTAATACGCCGCGCCCTCCGCCAGCAGGTCGGCGAGTTTGCGGTCGCCGTTGGTTTTGATCATCGTAAATGTGCCGCCGGAAAGCTTGACTTTGGTGGTGTAAAAATCCGCGAGGACAAACGTGCCGCCGGAGATCGTCCCCGTGACATTGTAGTCAAACTCAACGCCGCCATATTTCTTTTCATTATTAAAGCTGCCGCCGCTGATGTTCGCGGTGCTGCTGCCATTGAATTCGACAGGACCATCGAAGGTACCGCCCTTGGCGTTCAGCGTGCCATTCACCGTGACGGTGGAGGTGAATGTGACGCTCTCCTTCACCGTCGCCGTGCCGTCGATGGTCGCACCTTTATAGCTGCCGCTGGCAAAGGTCACGTCCGCCCCCTCGGCGACCGTCACATTCTTGGCGGTGTGCGTTCCGCCCTCCAGCGTCAGCGTGCCGGTCAGCGGCATGGAGGTGCCGAAAGCATACATATCCCGCAGCAGGGTCAGCGTCGGCTCGGTGCAGCCCTCATTGCTCCAGCCGTTCAAGGTCTGGATGGCCTCTACATAGCCGTTTTCCAGCGCACTGTCTTCCGTGAAGTAGGCAGTCTTGGTCGTGCCGTCAGCGGTCTTGGCGGTAATTTTCGTGTACAGTTTCTTGTGGCACACAGAGCACACGGGGTTGCTGTCATCGGCGCACTGATGGACGCACTCCGGGAACTGCACCTTGTACGCTGTATAGCCGGTCAGTTCGGAGATTTTTTTCGTCTTGGGAACGATGCTCCATGCACTGTCCTTTTCGCCGTACAGCTCGCACTTCGCGTAGTCGGTTCCCAGCAGGTCGTTAACGGTGAGGCTCTTGCTCTTCGTGCTGTCCGTGATCTTGCCGATGGTGCAGGCGTTTGTATTGTCCTTCCACAGCTTCAGATTGTAGCCCGTACTTGTGGAGCCAGCCGCAGCATTGCTTAAAACCAACTCGCCGATTTCGCCGCCAAAGCGCTCCAATGCGCCGCCGGCCTGCAGCTCCACGCGCGAAATCTTGCCGGTGTAGGAGTTGTCGACTGCAAGCGTTCCGTTGGACGCAACCCAAAACTTGACATTGAGCGCCTGCGTTCCGCCGCCTGTTCCGGAATTCATGACCGTCAGAGTCATGGGTTTGTTCCCACCTCCGACGCTAATGGGATAACTCCCGCTGCTGACAGTTTTGCCATTCAGATCCAGCGTCGCTGGGTAGGTGTAAGAAGAAGAGCAATTTTCTGTGAGCGTCACATTCCGCAGCAGCGTCACGGTGCTGCCTCTGGCTGCATCAAACGCCTTCGTCAGCGTCTGATAATAGGCGCTATCGCCCACGCGCGCGTCGAACTGCGTATGGCACTTTTTGCAGGTGTAGCCGGTATCGTCCATCTCGTGCGTGCAGGGCACAAGATAGACCTTGCCGTCCTTGCCCAGGCTGGTCACGCTGTCGGCGGCGTCCGCCTTGAAGTTCTCAGCGCTGAGCGTCACGCCGCTTGCCGGTTCGGCGATGGCCCCAGGATTTATGCCTTCACGCACGCCCACACGGATGACCGAATCCTCACTCAATGCGCCTGATACAAGAATGGGCAGCTTCCAATCATAATTGGCGTAATAGCCGGCCTTCACCGAGCCGGAAACGGTAAGTTTAGGGTTTGTGCTTTCTGTTCCGTCGTAGTAAACGTCATATTGATTGTTGTCGGTAACGGTAGCATCGGTGAGGGTAATAGCGCCCTTTCCATAGATGCCGCCGCCCGCAAAGGTGCTGTTGTTTCCGGTGATCGTCACATTCTTGACGGTTACCCCTCTCTCCGAATAAATGCCGCCCCCGTGGCCATACCTTGTATCCCCCGTGGCGGACGCCTTGTTGCCGGTGATCGCGGCGTTGGAGATCGAAACATTGCCGGCGTTAAAGTGGATATAGATGCCGCCGCCGTTGCCGGCGGTTGCCGTGTTGCCGGTGATGGTGCCGCCGTCCATGGTGAAGCTGCACTTCTCACCCACATATACGCCGCCGCCACCGCCGTCGGATGCGCCTGCGGTGTTGTTGGAAATTGTGCCGCCGTGCATGGTGAAGTTTGGCGGGGCGATATGATTCGTCGTGCCGACAAGGAACACACCGCCGTAGTCTTCATTACCGGTAATCGCTCCACCATACATGGTAAAGGACGAGCCGGTCTGATAGTCGGCGCCCTTTTTACCGACCTGCACGCCGCCGGTGATCGTGCCGCTGTACAGTTCCAATTTGCCGCCATTGACGAGCACTTCGCCTTGAACCCTGCCGCTGTCGGAGCAGTCAGTCAGCGTCAGCGTCGCGCCGCTGCCGACGGTGATTTTACCGTTGATCGTCTGCCCGTTCAGGCAGAGGTTGACCTCGCCGTCCGTTGGCACAGTCCAGTTCTCCGACACGGACTTCGTCAGATAATAGCTGCCCGCAGTACTGGGCAGGGCATCAGTTGCCGTCCATGTTGTTGTGCCGGTGTTATGGGTATGACCGTTGACCGTTGTACTGCTGTCCTTGCCGCAGACGCAGTGGGTATGAACACCGGACTGTGCGTCTGTCAGCGGCGCGGTCTGGCTGTTGAACCAGCCGAACAGCGCCTCGAAGTCCACACCGGTGATCTGCGCCTGCTGCTCTGCGTTCAGCGCTTCATAAGCATCATACGCCGCTTGAATGTCGTCATAAGCTGCGTCCAGCTCGTCGGCGGTCATGCCGTCCAACTCACTCACGGTGGGCAGCGCATCGATCATCGTCTGCACAGCGGATACCGCCGCGTCCGCATTGTTCCCGGCGTTTTCATCCTCGCCGATCTCGGGCGCATCTGCTTTGCTGTCCTCAGCGCCACCGGCGTCAGGGGTACCGGTATTCTGCGGGTCACCCTCTGAACCGTTCTCTTCCTCATTCGTTCCAGCCTGTTCGGATACGGCGGGCGAAATTTCCTCCTGCTGCTCCTGCTGCACGATGGCGCCGCCCTCCGGCGTGTCCTCCGCCGCCCACGCGGGCGCGGGGAATAGCGTCAGGCACAGCGCCAGCGTCATGAGCATACTCAATACTCGTTTTTTCATGTACTTCCTCCTTGAGAAATACTCCTGCTTTTATGTGAAAATCCGGCTTCTGCCGGATGCTGTTTTTACAGGTCCTCGGGGACTAAATGCAGCTTCTTCGCGGCGGTCTTGGCCTCCGCCCGGCGCTTCACGTCCAGCTTGTCGAGGATGTGGCTGACGTGGGTTTTCACCGTGGGCAGCTTCACGTCCATGATCCGGGCAATCTCGGCATTGGACTTGTCCGCGCAGAGAAGATGCAGAATTTGCAGCTCCGTGGGCGTCAGCTCCTCGCCGGGGGCAAGGCGCGGCGCGAGGAAATGCGGGTAGAACGCCGCCTGCATCCGCACCGCCGCCATTAACTGCTTATACCACTTTTTGTCGCCATCCCAGTCCAGTGCCCCCAGCAGCGGCAACACTGCCGTGCCGTATACGCTGACGGTGCGGATAAAGCTGTACTCCGCCGCCGCGTCCAGCGCCGCTGTCAATCGCTTGCGCCACCGTTTGTCGTGCTTGCGGTGCAGGGTGATGGCCGTCAGGACATTCAGGTGAATGCCGTCGATGATGCGGGCGCAGTTTTGAATGTACGGCTCCATGGGTGAGAGCGTCAGCAAAGCGGCGTCCGGGCGGTTCTGCATAATTTCCACCATTGCCTGCGTCAGATACCGGTAGCGCCGCATGACGTTCAGGTGCGTGGGTTCGCGCGGGGCTTTTTCCCGATACCACACGTCCGCCGCGTCAAGGTTGCCGGTGTGCATATCAATACGGCAGAGCATGGCGTCCATATTGGGCAGAAAGCGTGTCAAACCGCGCTCGGCAAAGCATTCCCGAAGTACCTCGATGGTGCGCCGCGCGTCCATCGCCTGCCCGTTTGCCAGCTGGCTGCGGGCCAGAAGCCGCTGACAGCGAACTCCATGTCCGGCGTACCCCGGTTACGGACTTCGTTCAGCTGCGGGAGAAGGGACAGCATCCGCCCGGTGACGTCCTCGCCCTTTTCAAATTTGCTCTCGGCAATGGCGCAGTCGGCAAGACCCACGCCGTCCCGCCCCAGTACCGCCTCCACGGGGAGACGGAGGGTTTTGTAGAGCAGGTCGTCCTTTTTGGCTCCATTCGGAAAAGGTCCTTGCCGCCGTTCATGATGCTCGGCAGCGCGCTCGTGACGGAAAAGGGACGGCAGCGCCACCTCTTTGTTCGTCAGCAGCCGGAACACGGCGGGGATGGTTTCCGTCAGACCGTTCACGCCCCGCTGGGGCAGGGAGATGTCCAGCCATGCAAGGCGACCGCGCGCCTGCTTTCCGGCGGCATCCTGCCTGCTGCAGTGTTCGGCAAACTTTTTCAGTTCGCCATACCAGCGCTCCGAGCCTTCGTAATCCATGGCCAACGCACAGAGCATACTTATGCCCTGCATTAGAGAGGGTGAGGCGAGAATTTCCGTCTCCGGCAGTCCGCGGTAGTATTTTTCCATCTCGGCATAGTGACCCATACCGGGGTGTAGATCGGCGTTGCGCACCAGCAGTTCGGCCACCCTGGTGTGGTCGCCGCCCTGCGTGTAGCATTCCAGCGCGCGGGCATAGTCCTCTTTCAGCTCGTAGTAAAGCCCGCCCCGGCTGAACAGCGCTTTACGCTTTTCCTCCGTGTATTCCCGATCCATCTCCCAAAGGAGAAAGGCGCGGAAACCGGCCCAGAAGTGGAATCGCTCCCGGCTGTCGTAACGCAGCATGGTGGTGTGCCGCAGGAGCCAGTCCATCCGTTCGCCGGCACGGGGGTCGCCGCTGACCATCCGCACCATTTCCATGTCAAAGTCCTCAAACGGCGATAGCTCCAACAAAAGCCGCCGCACAGGAAGGTCAAAGCGGTTGTACACAGCTGCCTCAAAGTAGGCGAACACTTCCCGGTAGGCGCGTGCCGTCAACTCCGGGCTAAAAGGCTTGCCGTCGGACATCTGCCGCGCCGTAATTGCCACACCCAGCGGATAGCCGATAGATTCTTTCAGGATGCCGTTGATTTCGCTTTCCGTCACGGCTACTTTGCAGGAGGCAAAAAAGTTGCGTATGTCCTCATGGTCAAAAAGCAGGTCGTCCGGCTCCAAGGTGGTCATCAGACCCGTGTACTGGAATGCCGTCAAGTACGCCGGCGGCACCCCGCGGGAGAGGAACACAAACCGACGTGCCGGGTTGGCACGAATCAGTTCACAGAGTATCTGCGAGGTTTCCTGCTCCTGCAAAAGCTGAAAGTCGTCGATCAGCAAAATATCCCATTCGTCCGGCAGCGCCTGCAGCGAAAAATCCGGTGCATCGGCACGCAGGCAAAGTGTGCGCCATTTGCGCAGCAAGGCGTTTGCCACAACCGTTTTGCCAAAGCCGCAGGGCGCGCTGAAAAAAAGGATGCGCCCGCTTTGCATAACACGGTCAAATTTTTGCTGCACAGATGGCTTTATGAGAATATTTCCGTTCAATTTTAACTCCTTTTGGGTGAAAGACGGGGAAATACCATACAATAATAGTTAAATTATACCACCCGAAGGAGAAAAGTAAATCGTCCCAAAGTATGAGATTCCGTCGTTTTGAAGAATTCCAGGCGGTACTTTTCTTTTCGGTTCTTCGATATATTCTTTCAAAAAGCACTTGACAATTCAAACGGTTCACTTCATAATTTATATAATTATTGTGGTGCTGTCAGCGGACAGCAAAGAACGAAGGAGACAAGATGAAAAAGCAAATCGTAAGCACCCTGCTTGCCCTGTGTATGCTGCTGTGCCTTATGCCAACAGCGGCTTTTGCGGAGGAAAGCACGGAAACTCCGCCCGTGTGCAGCTGTGAAACAGCCTGCACGGCGGAAAGCATGAATACGGATTGCCCCGTCTGCGGCGCGGAGGGCGCTTTGCCGGAAAGCTGTGCAAAGTGCGCCCAGCCCGCAGACGCTGCGGCAGTGCAGCCGGAGGGGGAAGTGTCCGACCCCCAGCCGGAGACAGCCTTGACGGCGTTGAGCGGCGAGGGCGCGACACCCGCCGCGGGCGAAACGGTAAGAGACGTCCGCACCGCGGATGAGCTGACTGCGGCGATTGCTGATTCTAGTGTCAACACCGTCAAGCTGGCAGGGGACATTAGCATCAGCAGTTCCCTGACCGTCAACCGCACCGTGACGCTGGACTTGAACGGTCAAGTGCTCAAATACGTGGGCGAAAACGAGGGCAGCGTGATTGTGGTCGAGGGCAGCGGGAAGCTGACACTGACGGATAGCAACACCGCCGCCGAGCACAAGTTCATGCCCGGCACCAACGGCCTGTGGGTGCTGGACGAAGAAAACGGCAAGGAAACCGTCACCGGCGGCGTCATCACCGGCGGTACGGGAAAACCGATTCAGTTCGGCAGCGGCGAATATGTCTACTACGCATATTATGGCGGCGGTGTGTATATCGCACCCGGCGGGCAGTTGACCATGACCGGCGGCAATATTATCGGCTGCTCCGCGACGGATGGCGGCGGCGTGTGTGCGGATCCGCTGACCAATCAAACGAGTCAGTTCTCTATGTCCGGCGGCAGCATCGCCGGATGCGTCGCCACCGACATCGGTGGCGGTGTTCGTGCTTCCGGCACGTTCAAAATGTCAGGTAAGGCGGTCATTCGCAGCTGCACCGCCGAAAGCGCGACCCAATTTGTTTGCGGCGGCGGCGTATATGTCGACGGCAGCAGTAGCTTTGAAATGTCTAATGAGGCAAAAATCGAAGGCTGTCAGGCAATCTCCACCTCTTCCAATTCTTCCAACGGCGGAGGCGTATATGTCAGCAGCAGCAGTAGCTTTGTGATGTCTGATGCGGCAAAAATCGAAAACTGTCAGGCAATCTCCAACTCTTCCAAATCTTCCAAGGGCGGGGGCGTCCATCTCTCAAACAATACGAAGTTCACCCTGTCGGGCAGCGCCGTGATCCAAAACTGCACGGCGGTTAATTCCGATAGTTCCGGCAAAGCCTATGGCGGCGGCGTGAGCGCCGCTTGCATGAGGTGGATCACCTTGGAGGGCAACGCGCAAATTTCCCAATGTGCTGCGGTAAACGGAAGCGGACTATACATCACCGGCTCTAAGAATAATTCCGGCTATGGGGAGCTTTACGCCATCGGCGGTTCGGTTGACGGCGACGTCGTGCTGGGAGATACAATAGACGGTCCCTGTGTCATTACAGGCTCCGGCGGGACTGTGTTCAATGGCAAAGTGACCGTTACCACCGACAGTGTCATCGAAAGCGGCACATTCAACGGCGAGGTCATCAACAACGGAACCATCACCGGCGGCGTTTTTAACAGCACAGTCTCCGGCAGCGGTACCATCACCGGCGGCACATTTAACACCCCGATAACCGGCAGCGGCACGGAGACAGTCCCCTATCAGATCAGCACCGCCGACCAGTTGAAGCGGTTCCGGGATATTGTCAATGGTGCGGGCGGCCAGACGCCGAACCGTGGCGCGTGGGCTGTGCTGACTGCGGACATTGATTTGAATAACGAAGCGTGGACGCCCATCGGTCCGGACACAGGCAGTGCCTATACCGGTACCTTTGACGGGCGGGGACACACCGTCAAGAATCTGAGTGTAACCGTCAATGGCCAGCCCGGTCGCGCCGGTCTGTTCGGCTGCGTAAAAGACGGCACCATCCGGAAACTGACGGTGGCAGGCTCGGTGTCATGTACTGCTAACCAGGGGTGGTGTGGCGGCATTGCGGGCTACGCTAACGACGAAACCATTGAAAACTGCGCCAGCCTCTGCACGGTCTCCTGCACAGGCAAAGATGCCAGAGTCGGTGGAATTGTCGGATTGGTCGACTATAATAGTCGTACGGCAATAATCCGCGATTGCTATAACATCGGCAAAATCACCGGCAGAAGCGACAACGGCAGTGGCGACGCCGGAGGTATCTGCGGATTTTATATGAGCGGAAAGATTTCCAACTGCTATAATGTCGGCGAAATCACTGGTAGCGGATATGTTAGTAAAATCGCAGTCTCCGCCTATAACAGACCCACCAACTGCTACTATCTGAGCGACACGGACACAGATCTCAATGGAACCGCCAAAACCGCCGCGGAATTTGCCAACGGTGACGTGCTGGAGGAGCTTAAGGCTGGCCGCAACGATTCTCCATGGGACAGCTGCCAGTATGTGGCTGCGGCAAAAATAACCCTGCCCGTGTTCAAGGGACAGGGCGATGAACATACCCACAATGGGAACTGGACATCGAACGGCGACGGCACCCACAGCCGCAGCTGTGCCTGCGGCGTTGCGGAGACGAAAGCCTGCACCATCACCCCGGCCACCTGCACCGAAAAAGCAAAATGCACAGTTTGCGGTGCGGAATATGGCGATGTTCTGGGACATGATTTTAGTTGGACACATGATGATAACATGCACTGGAAGCAGTGTTCCCGTTGCGATGGAAAGGATGACGTAAACCCTCATGATTGGGACAGCGGTACGATAACAATAGCGCCTACCTGCACAAAAGAGGGCAAAAAGACGTATACCTGTACCGTATGCCACGCGACAAAGACGGAGCCAATCGACGCCACCGGCCATAGCTGGAAGTCCGATTGGACGTCCGATGCAACGCATCACTGGCATGAATGTGCCAATGAAAACTGCGATGTGACGGATAACGCGGGAAAGGACGGCTACGCGAAGCACTCCGGCGGCACGGCGACCTGCACTGAAAAGGCAAAATGCACCGTTTGCGGTGTCAAATACGGTGCTATCGACTCCGCCAATCACACTGGCAAGGAACAGTGGACACAGACCGCCACTACCCACGAGAAAAAATGGAACTGCTGCAATACCGTAAGCGTACCGAATGAAAATCACGAATGGGCAGACGGCGTGTGCAGTGAGTGCGGATATGTGTGCCAACATGAAGATGCAGATAAAAACCATATCTGCGATATTTGCGGCAAGACCACTTCCGAACACAAGGATGCAGATAACAATCACATCTGCGACTACTGCAACAAGAAAATCAGCGACCACTCCGGCGGCAAAGCAACCTGCATAGCTAAGGCGGTCTGTGAGATTTGCAAAGAAAGCTACGGCAGCCCTGACCCGAACAACCACACCGACCTGAAACACATTGACGCAAAGGGCGCTACCGCTGCAGAAGAAGGCAACATTGCGTATTGGTACTGCGACGGCTGCAAGAAGTATTTCTCCGATGCTGCGGCAACCAAGGAAATCACCAAGGCTGCCACCGTGACGGCAAAGCTGCCCCCGAAAATCACGGCCGGTGATGGTGCAACGGTCACACAGGGCGAGAAAAAGGAGCTGTCTTTCACTTCTGACGCATCCTTCGCCGATTTCCTTCGTGTAGAGCTTGATGGCACTGCGCTGGACGAAAAGAACTATACGAAGAGAGAGGGCAGCACCATCATCACGCTGAACCGTGATTTTGTTGCTACACTTTCCGTGGGTGAGCATACGCTTGCGATCGTTTCTAAAAGCGGTACGGCTACGGCTAAGTTCACCGTCAAGGCAAAGCCGACCGAAACGGCAACCCCGCAGCCTACTGTGACCCCGCAGCCCACAGCACAGCCGACGCAGACGGCGCAGCCCCAGCCGACGGTGCAGCCTGTTTCCCCGATTCCGCGCACCGGCGACACCGCCAACCCCGCATTGTGGTTTGCGCTGCTGATTGTCAGCGGCTCTGCACTGGCGGCAATTTTCGTACTGCGCAGGAAAGACAATCGCAAGTAAAAAAATTGGTACCGGCCTATATCAGCGCACGGAAACCATATCCATAGGATTCACACGCACGCCATTCTGCATTACCTCAAAATGCAGGTGGTTGCCGGTGCTGTCACCGGTACTGCCTACATAACCTATAACCTGCCCTGCCGTTACCGCTTCCCCTGCGGTAACGGCAGTTTGCGTCATAAAGAGATCATAACCTCGCACTCTTTCTGCGTCAGTTTGTGCAGATACTTTTTGATTCCTTCCCACATCAGCTTGGACTCGACGCTTTCCTCAATCGGGTTCATCAGGCGTCTATAACAGTGATAAGGAAGTAATTCAACTTTCTACTGTTGGCTGACAGATTCGGGTGTGCAGGGCAACCGTAAGGCTGCAAAAGCTGTCTGTTTCCAACAGAAACAGACAGCTTTTGATTTGCATTGAAAGCATCTTGCTGTTTTCTCTCGAGCGGGGCGGTTTTCCCACGGACCGCCCCGCGAAGCCGTTACGGCTCGATGATGTTGAAGGGGTTGGTCCCGGTGATTGGGAACTGGTTCATATTCTCCATCATCAGCGTCAGCAGCTCTGCGCTGCCCTCGACCTTGACGGCCTTTGCAACCGTTTCCTGATTGTTGGTCAGGATCGCAAAGAGCGCGTTTTTCGGGCAGGTGATGGACACGTCCGCATCATCAGACAGGGTATCTGCATAGACCAGCAGCACACCATTCTTCACGCGGAGCATGTGCTGTTCGCCCACGTCAGGCAGGATCACGTTCATGGTGAAGTCGCGGTCAGCCAGCGCCTGCTTGTCCATGACAATGGCCATGTAGTCAAACAGCATGGGTGCGGAGAGAGCTTTGACCATGTCGCCGGTAGACTTGGTGGAGGCGGTAAAATTGGCGTTTCCATGGCGCAGCTCCTGTGCGGCGGTCAGATATTCGTTGCGCCACGGGCCGGACTCCGCCTGATACCCCAGTTGCTCCAGTGCATCGGCGCACAGAAGCCGCGCATCGGTGTTCGTCGGATCGGCAAAGACGATGGTGTTTGTGACCTCGGCGACCCACTGATATTCACCCTTGTCAAAATCCGCCTTTGCCATTTGCAGGACCTTGTCAACATCCCCCAGGTACTCCACCCATTTTTTTGCGCTGTCGCTGGGCATGAGGGGGTTCAGGTTGACAGGGTTGCTGTCATACCAGCCCATGAACTTCTGGTAGACCGCCTTGGCGTTGTGGGCGACGGTCCCGTAGTACTGGCGGGTGTACCAGATCTTGTTGAGTGCTTCCGGCAGCTCGATCATGTTGGAGATCTCGTCGCTGGTGTAGCCCTGATTGATATAGGTCAGGGTCTGGTCGTTGATGTACTTATACACGGCAGCTGTGTTGACCATGTAGTCGTTCACCACGTCATTGCCCCAGTGCGGCCAGTTGTGGGACTGGAAGGTGACCTCCGCCTCCTTGCCGTAAAGGGAGATGGCCTCGGTGATATAGCTTGCCCATGCCGCGCCGTCGCGCACCTCCGCGCCGCGCAGTGTGTAGAGATTGTGGAGTGTGCCGGTGCAGTTTTCCGCCATCCACAGCGCCTTGTACTGGGGCAGCCATGTGTTCATTTCGGAGGGTGCTTCCGTACCCGGCGTGAGCTGGAACTCCAGCTCCACACCGTCGATCGTCAGCTTTTCGCCGGACTGCGTGATTTCATAACTGGGCGTCATGAACGAGACCGTTCCGGTGGACTGTCCCATGCCGATGCCCTGCGCCAGCTTGCCGGTCACGCCGGGGGTCAGAAGGATGCCATACTGATAATTGCTGCGGCGGCCCATACCCTTACCGGCGTAGACATTTTCCTTCACGGAGTGCTCCGTGAAGCCCACAGGTGTGATCACGGGGATCTTGCCGCTGGCGAGCTGGTCTTCGATAGAAAGCGTCTCGTCCGCCTTATCCTCTTTCGCCATCACGCCGGCGATGCCGCCAAAATGGTCGGCGTGGGAATGAGAGATGATGACGGCCTTGACCGGGAATTTACCAAGATTCTTTTCGATCAGCTGCATGGCAGCCTGGCTGCACTCCACACTCATCAGCGTGTCAAAGACGATCCAGCCGGTATCGCCCTTGACAACGGTGAGGTTTGCCATGTCATAGCCGCGGACCTGATAGATGCCATCCGTCACTTCAAAAAGGCCATAGGCATGGTTGTTCTTTGTGTTCTCCCAGAGGCTGGGATTTACGCTGTCAGGCGCTTTTTCATAATCGTCCAGGAACGCATAGGCTTCTTGGCTCCAGAGGATCGTCCCATCCTCGTCTTTCAGCTCCAACGTTTCCGGCGCGTCGATCAGTCCACGGGTGGCGAATTCATATTCCCGCTTATCATCGAAGTCAAGTTCATCGTAGACGGCGGCATTTGCCTTTGCCGTAAAGTCTGTGGCGGGCTTGACCTCGGCGGTCAGACCCAGGTCTGTCTTTTCCGCGCCCGGCTCTTTGCGCCCATCCTGCGCACAGCCGACGCAGGACAGCAACAGTACCGATGTAAGAAGCATTGCTGCAATACGTTTCATAGCCGTTCTTTTTCCATCTCCTTATTGTTCGCGGATAACGGGCGGCTGCCAGCTATCCAGTGCTGTCATGTCCGGCACATAGATCCGCATGAACAGATGAAATTCCCCGTCGGAAACAGGCAGCCAGTTAGAGGTGTCTTCCGGTGCATCCTTGGACAGGATAATATCCAGCGTGCCGTCCGCATTCAGCTTGAAGTCGGAGCGGTCGTTGATGCAGTAGCGGTCGATGGAATTGTCAATGAGGAAATCATCCTCTCCGTAGGCGGTCACGGACCAGAAGCCGCCTTCCAGCGTGGGAGGAAGGGTTTCAAAATGGATCGTATACGTCTTTTCTCCGGTCAGCGCTGCGCCGTTCTCATCCACCGTGGTCTTGGGATAGATCGCTACGTCCACGGTGTTGGCGCCAAGCCCCACCAGCGCTACCATCGCGCGGTAGGTATACTCTGTGCCGAAGTCGCCGATGGGCTTGCCGTAATAGATCCACTGACCGAGTTTCTGCGCATACTTCGCGCCGTCGGCGGCAAGCGTGGCGCGAAGCCCCTGAAGCATCTGCGTCCAGCGCTCGGCAGCTCCTTCGCCCAGGAGGGCGGCGTCGAAGGTCTTACCCGCACCCACGTTGATGGCGGAGAGTTTCTTCAGCAATTCCTCATCCGCATCGGCGGGTGGGTTGACCTGCATCAGAGCGTTCGCCGTATTGAAAAACTCTGCTGGCGTCATGGAAAGCACTTTGTTTATGGGAACAAAGTCATTTTCCTCTTTATAAGCTCCCTGCGGTGCGGCATACTCGCCTCCCTGTACATAAGCCGAAAGCGGCAGGAGCTGCATCTGCTCCTGAATGGCATAGACATTGGGCAGATCCTCGTTCCCGGACAGCACCGTGCGGGTGATCGACCACACCGTTGCGGTGGGCACGTCCACGCGCGTCACACCGTCGGGCAGCTCGCCCTCCCAGCCGGGAAGCGCGATGGCATAAGCACCCGCCTTGTCCAGCACGGCGGCGGTGTTCGTCCACGCATCCAGAAGCTGCACATTGCAGAAGCGATCCGTTTCCGGCAGGACGTAGACCATAGGCTCTGTGCTGATGTCAAGCCATGCCTGCGAATAGACGGTATCGACGTTCGGCGTCACGACGGTGCGGAAAGAGGCGTCCGCCAGCTTTTTTACATGGTTGAACTGATTGATGGGCGCACGGCCAGTCATGGTCCCGTCCGTATTGGTCGATAATGTTTTGGTTGCGTCGGTCAGCACCAGCGGGAACGCATAGATGTATGCCTCGCTGACCGTTTCCCACACGGCCTCAGTATCCGGTGTATCCGGCTGCGTTTTTTCGGCAGAACAGGCAGAAAGAAGCCCGCAGGAAAGCAGCGTAAGCAGCGATAGTAAAATTGCAAGTATCTTTTTCATGTTGTCCTCCTATGATTCTTTTCTGCTATGGTTATCTCCACGGAACGGTTTGTGCGTATGGATTGACTATGAAGTCGTTTGTGATTTTCTCTTTATGATAAACTATCGATTATTCCGCCCCTTTCTTTCCGCAAGCCTTGAAAGCTCTTTTTTGACCTCTTCGATTTGTGGGTCAAACAGCGCTCGCTCGGCAAAGATCATATAATTGTTGATGGCGAGGATCGACAGATGAACGAACGGCGCAACCTCTTCGTCGGTGCAGCCGAGGATCTCCGCAATCCTGCCCGTGTAATAAGGGTATCTTGCCGCAAGCCGCACAAGGGAAGGTTTTACCTTTTCTCCGTATTCGCGCGACACACATACGCTGACCAGAAAGCGCATGGTAGGCGACATTTTATCCGCCAGCTCACCGAGATGATCCATCATGCTTTTGATGTCACTAATATCTTCAAACACGATGGCAAACGCAGCTTTTTCAATTCGACTGATCGCTTCCTCGGCGCAGGCAAGAACGATTTCCTCTTTGGTGGAGAAGTAATAGTAGATGCCGCCGTTTTGCAGTTTTGCCGCCTTACAGAGGTCCTTTGTCGTGGCAACGGTCAGTCCCTTTTCGACAAAGCAGTCAAGGCAGACGCCTACAAGCTCCTGTCTCTTTTCGGCTTTCTTTTCTTCCCTCAAAACACAATCCCCCATTCCTGTGCATTATCCAATGCTTCTTATAATAGAATATCAGACCCCACAAAATAAATCAAGTGCTTGCTTGAATAAGAATTATGTTTTTTTAGGATCACAATGCTTGATCAAACATCACAACAGCCTCACTTGGTAGCTTTAGCTCCGGTATGGTTTCTACGTTGGCACCGTTCATGGCGCTGCCGTCCTGCAGGCTGGCGGTGGTGATGCGCAGGGTGGCGTTGTACTGCCCGGCCTCCAGCGGGCGGGTCAGGGTGATCTCCTCGATCATCTGTCCCGGCGGTACCTGCTTGCTGGTGTACAGCACCTCGTCCGTGTCGGACAGGACCAACTCAAACATGAAGTAGCAGGGGTTGCCCTCCGGGTTCAGCAGCGCCACCTGTACGGTTTGCTGGTTGGCCGGCAGGCTGATAGACGGATAGCCGGGAATCTTGATGCCGACTGCCTCGCCGCTGTCGGCGGATTTGTCCGGCAGCTGGTCGCCCGACCATGCGCTGGTGCCCTGCTCCAGATCCGGGGTGAAGGTGTCCTGCTGTTGGCTGCGGGAAAGCTTCATGCCCGCCAGTACCGCTGTCACAATGATCACCACCGCCGCGATAATGCCGATTACAATGTGTTTTTTCTGCAGCACGATGCCGCCCTGTTCCTTTTTGCTCATGGAGTGTCCCTTTCTTTGCTGTATCGGAAGTTGTTATGGTATAGCCCTATTTTGTCATTCTGGCACTTTTTGCGGAAACGCGCAATACATCTGGGACGAATAGACATTTCACAATCATACTAACCGGTTCTCAAACAAAAAAATGCCCGCACAGCGCATTTTTGCGTTGTGCGGGTTGTGCAATATTTTTGTTGTTTCGTCCCAAAGTTGCGTCAAGGTGCGTAAAGCGGCCTTCCGGGGGTTCGCTTTTTATTATACGGGGAAAGACGGTTCGGCTTCACCCTCCACCGGCAGCACCAGGCGGGAGCAATACCGTTTGGTTTCGATTTCGCGCCCGGTGTAGGGCGCAACAATGCCCAGCACACGCGGGTCCCCGGCGGGTGTCAGACCGCGCTCCTTCACCTCGCGGCCCAGACGCAAAAACGCCTCGTCCGCGCCCGCGTAGCTGCCGTAATACAACACCGACAGGGCGCGGCAGGCCGGCAGAGTCACCGCCTCCCTGGGGGCTTTTTCGGGGCGCACGGGCACGCACACCCAAAACGGATACGGCTCGTCCGTGATATAGCCGTCCAAAAAATCCCGCCGCTGCAAGACGGTAAAGAGCGGCTCGTCAGACAGGCGATACCCCCGCCGTACGCACTCGCCGTAAAAATCATACATGGCGTTGTACTTTTCGGCAATGGTGTGTCCCTCGCACAGACGGCGGCAGCAGGTCACGGCGGGCAGCGTGAACACCTGCACCGACATGCCCGTGTCCGTGCCCACGCGCAGACGCAGCTCCTCGACCCCGCGCGCAACCTCGTGCAGGTGTTCCTCCAGTGCGGCCAGCAAAACAGCCGTCTCGCCGCCGCTGGCAAAGTAGGCAGCTATATCCTCGGTGCCAAGGCCCATGGCTTTCAGCTTTTCGATCTGCAAAATGCGGGCCACATTGTGGTTGTCGTAATAGCGGCGTCCGCTGTCCGGCGCGGTGTAGGCGGGCGTCAGCAGACCCTTTTCCTCTAAACGCAGCAGCGTGCTGCGGGACAGGCTGCAGGCGCGGGCGGCCTCGGTAATTTGAAACAGCTTTTTCGGATCTTCCGGCATGGCGCAAACCTCCTTAAAAAAAGTGCTTGCTTCGTTCAGGGGTGGACGGGTTATACTGCCATTATACGAGATACAGCGCCGCTGTCAAGACCCTGCGCGGCGCAAGGAAGTGGGGGTACAATACCTTGACGCGGTGGAAACGGATTTTGTGTGCTGCGCTGTGCCTGTGCGTACTGTGCGGCATTGCGGCGGTGGGCGCTTCGGCGGCGAGCGACCTGCCCATAAAATTTTCCACAGAGGGCAAGGTCTACCAATACGCTGTAAGCAAGAAGGACCCCGACACCGTGACCTATGGTGCAAGCTCCCCCGCTGCCGCCGCGGGTTCCGGCAGTGCCTCTCTGTCCGGCGGCGGTATAAGCGTCAGCCTTGACACCGGGTACAACAAAAACTTCAAGCTGTGCTATAAGGAAATTCCCGTCACGGTTACAGTCCCCGCCAACACGACCTACACCGTAACGTTTGATATTGCGCTGAACGGGACGTACACCCGTTCCAACAAAAGAGCGACCTCGAATGCTTCTTTTCAGGTAGTGTATCTGGGGGATGTTTCCGCTGCCAACACGGCGACGGTATTTTATCCGTGCATACCAGACAGAAATACGATAAAAACGACGATTGGCGGCAGTGATGCAAATACCAATATCGTTCAGAAAATGATGGGGAAAGACGGCAGTAAAACCACGCCCGTAAGCCTTTCTGCAACCAAAAGCTTCGACTTTGTCAACACCACAAGAAGCACAAAAGATATTACCAAATATTTCGGCGTCTGGATTGCGGGCACCTACGGCAGCAACTACAGCAATCAGGCAAAGGCTACATGCACGGTCACGCCCGCGTCTTACCTCGTAACTTTTGATCCCAACGGCGGCAGGGTCAGCCCGACAAGCACAGCGGTGACCATCGGCAGCACCTACGGCACACTGCCCACGCCCAACCGCACAGGCTACAGCTTTGACGGCTGGTATACCAAAGAAATCGGCGGCACAAAAGTAACCGAAACCACCACCGTCGGCACAAATCCACCCGCCACACTGTATGCCCACTGGACAGCCAAGAAATATCTGGTAATCTTTGATGCCAACGGCGGCAGGATCAACACGGCAAGCGGACAAGTCAAAACGAAAACCGACACAGTAACCTACGGCAGCAAATACTATTCCCTGCCCACACCCACCCGCACAGGGGGCTACAACTTTGACGGCTGGTATACCGATCAAACCAACGGCACCAAGGTGGAGAGTGACACCACCGTTACCACCACCAAAAACCATATCCTGTACGCGCATTGGCATTTGACCCCGGCCCAGGCCCCCTACGATGTCGAATTGACGATGAATCCGACGACCGGCGTCTATGGCGAGCGCATTTTTCACCGTGTGAGTGCCGGTTCAAACACGGCCCACACCACGGAAACAACCTGGTATGCCTGTGATGAAAACGGCGACAACGGAATTCCTATCACCGACGAAAACGGAGACCCCACCTACCCCAAAACCCCCACCGCAGGGGTGCATTACTATTACGTGCTGGTCACGGCCACACGCAAGGACAACGGCCTGCAAGCCAGCACAAAAAGCAATGTAGTCTGTGTAACGGTGACAAAAGCCACGCCGAAAATCACCGAGCCGCCAACGGCTGCCGCGCTGGATCTGGCCAAGGGCAACACCCTGGCTGCCAGCGCCCTGACCGGCGGCACTGCCAAAAACAACAACATCCGCTCCGGACCCAACGACGTGGCGGGCCGCTTTGTGTGGAAGGACGCCGATTTCAAGCCGCCCCGCGGTGGGAAACGATATGCCGTTGTTTTTCAGCCATACGACACCAACAACTACACAACCGCCGAAACCACGGCGTATGTCAACGTGACCTGCAGCCACAAATTCGGCGCATGGAGCGCCGGAAGGCGCACCTGCACAGCCTGCGGCGAGGTAGAAACACGCACCAACACCGTCACCGTCACATGGGGCGAGCTGGCTTACACCTACACCGACGGAGCGTGGAACCCTGCCACACACGATTATGACATCGGCGGCGGCTGGGCACCGAACCGCAAAAACGGCGATGCCGTTACCGTACGGAATGAGGGCGCAAACGAAGTCCGCGTGAAGTTCCAATACACACGAACCGACACGGCAATCAGCGGCAGCTTTGCCAACAGCGACGGAGACTACATCTACCGTCCGATTGACCTGCCGGTAAACAGGACGCAAACCGTGCGGCTGTGCCTGACAGGCCGCCCCGGCAAGGCACTGAACAACGCAAAAATCGGGTCGGTAACGGTCCGACTGGAAGGGGGCTATTGATGGAAAATACAGACCAAAACCGCAAAAAGCGGTGGCTGCTGCTCGTGCTTCTTCTGCTGCTGTTGTTGCTGCTTGGCGTGCTGTTCTGCCGCAAAAAGCCGCAAACGGCGGACACCGCCCCCGCGCCGGAGTCATCGGTATCGACGCCCGCCGGCGGCGGAACGGTGTCGCTGACCTATTCCGATGCGGCAAGTATCGACTTAACCGCCGGGCAGGTCACGCTGCTGTTTGCCAACCCCGAAAAGTCCGGCTGGGACGCCACGGTCTGCCTGGTCGTCGGGGAGCGTGAGGCGGCACGATCCGACCTGCTGGCCCCCGGCGGGCAGGTCACCCAGCTGGCACTTTTGGAGGGTGCCGAAAAAGACCTGACGGCAGGCAGCTGCAGCGGCACGCTGAAGGTATCGTTCTACCACCCGCAAACCGGCGCCAAGGCTATGCTGGACGCCGAAATTCCCGTAACCGTCACCGTAACGGGCTGACCCCCGCACGGACGACATAGGGCAATGCCCGTACAATTTTTCAGGAAGGATGAAAAACAATGATGAAGAAAAAAACAGCTCTGGTACTTACCCTTGCCATGGTGTTCTCTCTGGCACCGCTGTCTGCCTATGCGGAAACGATCACCACAGGCGGCGGCGCAGCCAGCCACGATGTAACGGCAACCTATAGGGCAGATTCGTCCGGCGGCGCGGGCGGCACGGTGTACAACGTGGACATCACCTGGGGCGATATGGCGTTTACCTATACGGCGGAAGCCGGTATTTGGGACCCCACCACCCACAAAACCACCGACGCCGAAGGCGGTGTCTGGACGGTCAACAATGACGGCGGCAACATAATTAAAGTGACCAACCACTCCAACACGGGCGTCACGGCAGCGTTCAGCTATGCGGCAGACGCTGGCTTTGAGGGCATCACCGGCAGCTTTGACAATGCACAGCTCGATCTGCGAACCGCCGTCGGCACGGCTGTGGACGAGGCCCCCAACGGCACAGCCGCACTTTCTCTTAGCGGCGCATTGGGCAGCACCACCCCCGACAACACCAAAATCGGCACCATCACCGTGACGCTGAACTGAGCACCGCATTCCTGCGACGGATGTCCCGGACTGCCGCCCCTTGGCCCCCTACACCCTCTTGCCTGTTGCATGTGTAGGGGCGACCATTGGTCGTCCGCCGACTTGGCGCAGCAACGCATTTCCCGGGACAGTTTTCTTGCAAAACAAACGGGCACGGGCGAGCAATGCTCGCCCCTACAATGTACTCTTTCAAAACGCAAAAAGGGATGCCGCATTCGCGGCATCCCTTTGCTTGTAGAAAAAGCCTGTTACCGGAAGATTTGTAGGGATGGGTCTATCTCCGCGCTAAGAGCCGCCGCTGTGCGGCGGTTGCGCTCCGAAACGCGCCTGCGGGCGCAGTGACCCATCCGCACATCTGGCCGCGCGCAGCGCATAAAATCGCGCCGAATGGCGCGCGGTTTTCTCGTCGCGTCGTGCTTTTGGCGAGGCAGCACGGAACGGTCAAGACCGTTCCCTACAAATCTACCGAAAGTTTGCAATATTCCCATTAAGTTTTTCGTCAGTCCAGGGGCGGCCAATGGCCGCCCCTACCTATTTAATATAGGCAGGACAGGCTCAGCGAGTACCCTGTGCGGATTTCTGCCGGGCACTTTTGCGGTACTCGTTGGGGCTGGTGCCTTCGATCTTACGGAAGCATTTGGAAAAATAAGCCAAAGAGCCGAAGCCGATCTGCTCGGCGATCTGGGTCAGGCTGAAATCGGTGCTGGTAAGCAGCGCTTTGGCCTCGGTAATGCGGCGCTTCATCAGGTAGTCGATGGGGGAGACCTTATACTCGTTCTTGAACGAGTGGGACAGGTAATATTTGTTTACGTGGGCAATCTCCGCCAGCTTGTCCAGGGTAATGCTTTCACTGTAATTTTCATCGATATATCGTTTTGCAGTGGCACATTCCTTGCTCTCGGCGGGCGGCGCGGTGAGACGCAGCGAAACCGACGCCATACGCACGATCCTGACAAGCAGCACTTCGGTCAGGTCCTGGCAGACCATCTCGCAGCCGTCCTCCCGCGCGTCGATTTCCCGCAGCAGCAGCTGCATCAGGCTCAGCAGCTCCTCCCGCTGGGGACCGCATTTCAGCATCGTGTAGCCGTGGTCCTTCTGGTCAAACAAAATTTCAATGCCCTCGATGCCCAGCACAATATATTCCAGCGGGTTTGCCCGGTAGCTCAACTCGGTGTGCAGGGTGCGGGGGTTCACAATGACCATGTCGTCCGGGGCAACGTCCAGCATTTTGCCTTCGACGTTGAACTGACCGCGTCCATCCACGCAGTAGAACACTTCAGTGCAGGAGTGGGTATGCGGCACCGAGTTCCAGTCCCCGCCGAAGCGGCTCTTGCTCACGTACAGCAGGCGGATGGCCTCCCGCGGGGGAACGTCCATATTGAATTCATACCGTGTGTTCATAGGCGGTGCGCCTCCGAATGACAAAATATTTACAAAAAATCCAAAGTATGCAGAGCAACATCGTTACATAATTAAGCAAGAACGGAAAAGTAAAAAGCCGTGGGCCGTTTCCGGTTCCGTCCTTATTATATACGCATTTGGGGCGCATGGCAAGAGCTTTCCATAAAAAATCACGATGCAAAACAGAATACCGGCACGTTTCGCTGCAAACAGGCCCAAAACTAGCAAGCTGCACAAAGAATAGTCTTACTTTTTGTGCAGCTTTTTCTGTATTTTCTGATGTTGCCGCCGACATTCGAAAACAAAGCAAGATAGTACAAATGCGCAACAATATACCTACTGTTCAAAGAGGGCAGAAACAAGTATGATGATGTCAATGAAACGATGCCTGCCGTGGCAGACAAAACGGACAGAGAAGGGATTATGAAGATGGAGCAGACCGGAAGATTGACACTTCCCACAGACGCAGATGTGGTTGCGGAGACCCTGCGGCTGAAGAATCTGTTGGGCGCGGATGCCCTGCGCGACTGCGACGGCACCGAAATGCCGAAGGAGCTGCTGACGGACCCCGCCAAAAAGTACGCTACCTATTATACGACCCGCAAGGACAACGCCTGGGCGGAGGCAAACCCCGACGAGGTCCAGCAGGAGTATCTGATCAGTGACCGCCATACGGCGCGCGGCACGAAGCTGCGCGTTCATCTGATGGATGGCTTCCACACCCAGCAGCTCAAGGTCAACACGCTGGATGACCCCAAGCGCTGGTGGGAGGTCATTGACCGCACGACGGGCGAGGTCGTCCCCACCGACAATTGGTTCTTCGACGAACCGACGGGCGAGGTCGAGATCGAAACCGTCCCCTATCACGAGTACACCGTCAGCTTTCTGGCGTTCCTGATCTGGGACCCCGTACACATGTACAACTTCCTGACCAACGACTGGAAGGATACGCCCCACCAGCTGACCTACGATGTGCGCCAGCCCAAGACGCAGGCCTATGTAAAAGAAAAGCTGCGCCGCTGGTGCGAGGCCAACCCCCACATTGATGTGGTGCGGTTCACGACCTTCTTTCACCAGTTCACGCTGACCTTTGACGACCAGAAGCGCGAGAAATTCGTCGAATGGTTCGGCTACAGCGCCAGCGTCAGCCCCTACATTCTGGAAAAATTTGAAAAGTGGGCAGGGTACAAGTTCCGCCCCGAGTTCATTGTGGATCAGGGCTACCACAACACGATGTTCCGCGTGCCCAGCAAGGAGTTCCGCGACTTCATCGAGTTCCAGCAGCAGGAGGTCTGCGCTCTTGCCAAAGAGATGGTCGACATCGTCCACTCCTACGGCAAGGAAGCGATGATGTTCCTCGGTGACCACTGGATCGGCACCGAGCCCTACGGCAAGTATTTCGCCTCCATCGGGCTGGACGCCGTGGTCGGCTCGGTCGGCAGCGGCGTTACGCTGCGGATGATCTCCGACATCAAGGGCGTCAAGTACACCGAAGGCCGTCTGCTGCCCTACTTCTTCCCCGATGTGTTCACCGAGGGCGGCGACCCGATCGGTGAGGCCCGCACCAACTGGATGAAGGCCCGCCGCGCGATCCTGCGCAGCCCGCTGGACCGCATCGGCTACGGCGGCTACTTAAAACTCGCCAGCAACTGGCCCGGCTTTATCGACGAGATTCAAAACGTGGTCGGCGAGTTCCGCCAGATCCACGAAAATATGCAGGGCACAAAGTCCTACGTTGCCCCGTTCAAGGTGGCCATCCTCAACTGCTGGGGCGGCCTGCGCAAGTGGATGAGCAATCAGGTGCATCACTCCATTTACCACCGCGAGACCTACTCTGCCGAGGGTGTTCTCGAATGCCTGAGCGGCATGCCGTTTGACGTGGAGTTCATCGACTTCGATGACATTCGCAGCGGCATTCCCAAGGACATCGGCGTCATCATCAATGTCGGCGATGCGTACACAGCCTTCAGCGGTGCCGAGAACTGGATCGACGAAAAGGTCGTGACCGCCATCCGCAAATTTGTGGACGAGGGCGGCGGCTTCATCGGCGTGGGCGAGCCCACCGCCTGCCAGCATCAGGGGCGGTACTTCCAGCTGTCCGATGTGATGGGCGTGGACCGCGAGATGGGCTTCTCGTTAAGCACCGACAAATACAACACCTGTGACCCGCACCACTTTATCCTGGAGGATATTGACACCGCCGTTGATTTCGGCGAGGGCACGAGCCGCATCTACGCGCAGGGCAAGCACTATCAGATCCTGGCGCAGGACGGCGAGTACAGCCAGTTGGTCGTCAACGAGTACGGCAAGGGCCACAGCGTCTACTTTGCCGGGCTGCCCTACTCCCCGCAGAACTGCCGCATTTTGCTGCGCGCCATCTACTACGCCGCCGGTATGCCGGAGGAGATGAAGCACTACTACGTGACCAACGTCGATACCGAGGTCACGGTATTCCCCGAAACGAAGCGCATCGCGGTCATCAACAACGCAGATGCCGAGGAAAAGACAGACCTGTACATCAAGGGGCATCTGATCGACAGCCTGACGCTGGCCCCGCGCGAGATGCGCTGGGTAGACGATGCCGAATAACACCCGATAATTTATGCCCCGCCGTGGGACATACGTTATACAGCCAAAGAATGGAGAAACATTTTTAAGGAGGAAATCCCCATGAAAAAGAAGAATGCAGCAGCCCTTATGGCGGCAGCTATGGCAGCATCCCTGCTGGTCGGCTGCGGCGGCGGTGCCGCTTCCAGTAGCGCAGCCACCTCTACCGCCGAAAGCACCCCTGCCGAGTCCACCGCAGAATCCGCTGCCGCCGACACCACCGCTGACGGCGACGAGACCCTGACCGTATGGGCATGGGACCCCAACTTCAACATCTACGCCCTGAAGCAGGCGGAGGCCATCTACCAGAAGGACCACCCCAACTTCAAGCTGAACATTGAAGAAAACGTCTACAGCGACATCGAGACCAAGCTCATCACCGCTGCCACCAGCGAGGATTACAGCACCCTGCCTGATCTTTTCCTGATGCAGGACTATTCCTACCACAAGATGGTCGCCAACTTCCCCGGTATCTACACCGACCTGACCGACTCCGGCTTGGATTGGGACAAGTTCTCCGGCGGCAAGCTGGCTGATTCTACCGTCGATGGCCACCACTACGGTCTGCCCTTCGACAACGGCGCTTCCGTCATGGCGGTTCGTTCCGATATGATCGAGAATGCCGGTCTGACCGTCGACGACTTCAAGGATCTGACCTGGAGCGAGTTCGAGGAGAAGGCGCAGAAGGTCGTGGACGCCAACGGCGTGCCGATGCTGACCTCCTCCGGCGGTTCCGAGCTGATCATCGAGATGATGCAGTCTGCCGGTGCCTCCCCCGTGGTGGACGGCGAGGTCAAGATCGCCGACAATGCCGCGCTGAAAGAGTCCCTGACCGTCTACAAGGACATGGTCGACAAGGGCATTCTGGCCGAGTACACCGACTGGGACCAGTACATTGCTTCCATGAATGACGGCAAGGCTGCCGGCGTCATCAACGGCTGCTGGATCATGTCCAGCGTGCAGGCTGCCGCGGATCAGTCCGGCAAGTGGGCTATCGTGAATATGCCCAAGCTGGACGGTATCGACGGTGCCACCAACTACGCAAACTGCGGCGGCGCAAGCTGGGCCGTTTCCTCCAACTGCAAGAACACCGAGCTGGCCTTCGACTTCCTGAAGAGCACCTTCGGTTCCAGCGTCGAGCTGTATGACGATCTGCTGCCCAACGCCGGTGCGATCTCCAGCTACCTGCCCGCTGCCGAGAGCGACGTCTACAACCAGCCCTCCGAGTTCTACGGCGGCCAGACCGTTTACAAGGACATCGTTGAGTTTGCAGGCAAGGTCCCCGCATTCGACTGCGGCGCTTACTACTCTGACGTGCGCAGCGCCCTGACCGATGCCGTCACCAACATCGTCCAGAACAACGCCGACATTGACAGCGAGATGCAGAACGCCCAGGATACCGTGGAGTTCAATATCGCTGGCTAAGCAAAACATGACACACACTGTGTCCGGTTACAACTGAGAATTTGCCAAGGGCACGGTTTGCATCTGATACGTCCGCTGCAAGCCGCGCCCTTGCTTTTGTGGCAAAATAGGAGACACTACGATGAAGAAAAAAGGACTGAATATGGAGCAGAAGCGCAGCCTGACGGGTTGGGCCTTCCTGCTGCCGGCAGCACTCCTGATATTTGTATTCTGCTTTTACCCCATGGTGCAGGCGCTGATCCTTTCGTTCCAGAAAGGCACCGGCAGCGCTGTACAGCCTGCGGGCTTTGCCAACTACGTGCGCATTTTAAAGGATGCCACGTTCCAGCAGTGCCTGTTTAACACGATTTTCTATTTCGTGATCCAGGTGCCCATTATGCTGATCCTGGCATTGATCCTGGCGCAGCTGCTCAACAGCCCGGACATCAAGGGCAAGGGCATCTACCGCACGATGATTTTCCTGCCCTGCGCCACGTCGCTTGTCTCCTACTCGATGATTTTCAAATCCCTGTTTGCCAACGATGGTCTGGTCAACCGGGTGCTGTCTACCGTGGGCATCCCCACAGTGGATTGGTTCCAGAACGCATGGGCGGCACGCTGGGTCATCGTTATTGCGCTGGTCTGGCGCTGGACCGGCTACAACATGGTCTTTTATCTTGCCGGTTTGCAGAACATCGACTACTCGATCTACGAAGCGGCCCGCATCGACGGCGCTTCCCCGCTCCAGCAGTTTGTTCACCTGACGATCCCCCTGCTGAAGCCCACCATCCTGCTGACTGCCATCATGTCCACCTCCGGCACGCTGCAGCTGTTTGATGAGTCCGTCAACCTGACGGCGGGCGGTCCCGGCAAGGCAACCATGACACTGACCCACTATATTTATAACATCTCGTTTGTCGAGACGCCCAAGTTCAACTATGCGGCGGCGCTGTCGGTGTTTATCCTTGTGGTCGTGGCAGTGCTGTCTGCCATCCAGATGAAAGTAGGTGATAAGCGTGACTAAGGGTAAAAAGATTCTGGCGCACGCTGTGCTGATTTTGGCCAGCTTCCTGTCTGTGTTCCCGCTGTACTATATGCTGTGCGGCGCGACGAACACCAGCATTGATGTCGTGCGCGGCAAGCTGATCCCCGGCACCTATCTGGTAGAAAACTTCAAGTCGCTGGTTGCCAACCAGAATCTGGGGCTGGCAATGGCAAACTCCTTCCGCAACGCCATCCTGATGACACTCATCACGCTGCTGGTCTGCTCCATCGCGGGCTATGGCTTTGAAATTTACCACGATAAGGCGAAGGACGCGCTGATGAGCGTTCTGCTGCTGGCGATGATGCTGCCGTTCGTGGCCATTATGATCCCCCTGTTCAAGATGATGTCCCACTGGGGGCTTGTCAACAGCTGGGCGGCGTTCGTGCTGCCGTCCATCTCGACGCCGTTTATGATCATGCTGTTCCGGCAGGCATCGCGTTCCTTCCCCAATGACATTATTGAAGCGGCGCGTCTCGACGGTTTGAGCGAGATCGGCATCTTCTTTCGGATGTTTGTCCCCATCATGCGCTCTACCTACGGTGCGGCGATGACTGTCACGTTTATGAACGCATGGAACAGCTACCTCTGGCCGAAGATCGTATTCCAAAGCAACGCATCCATCACAATGCCGATGCTGGTCGCAAACCTCAAGAGCGGCTACAGTGTGGACTACGGTATGCTGATGCTGGGCGTTCTGATCTGCACACTGCCCACCGCGATCATCTTCCTCTGCCTGCAGAAGAGCTTTGCCAACGGCATCACGGGTGCAGTCAAGTGATGGACGAACGAACCTACTGCCTGACGCCGGAGCAGTGGCGTCACGCCAAAGCCTGCCTGACGCTGGCAAAGCGCTGGGGGCTGATCGAGGACGACACCCCTGCCGCGCTGGAAAAGCGCCGCGCCGCCAAAAATGCTGCGGCCGCCCGCTGCAAGGCAGACGGCACGACGGTGTACGGCGTGCGCCATTATTCCGCCCCGGCCTACCTGCAATTTGAGCTGACCCGCTTTAAGCTGGACTTTGTCGAGCCGTGCGGGAAAATCCGCGCCCTCGGCGTCTGCCCCGATTTTACCGAGGTGCAGACCCGCGCGTGGTATGACGCGAACCGCGATCTGTTCACCCGCTATTTCGGGGACAGCTTCTCCTACGAGGAATCGCGCCAGATCATTGAAAAGCGTATGCGGGAGGAGGTGTACGACAACCTTGTGCAAGACATATTATGTGAATCCGCTGACCGGCAATGACGAGAATGACGGCCTGCATGAGGATCGTGCCTTTGCCACGCTGTTTGCGGTGAACCGCCTTGCGCTGGCACCGGGCAACACCGTCCTGCTGAGGCGCGGCTGCCGCTTTGAAAGCAGTTTTTGCAGCTGCAGTGCAGCGGCACCGCGGGCAGCCCCATCACCATCGGCGCTTATGGTGAAGGCCTGCGCCCCCTGCATCGCCGCCGACGGACAGGGCATCTGGTATCAGGACTATGGGTGTGCGCTGGACTCGCCCACCCATCTGCATCACGGCTATGTTTCCTCCGCCGTGCTGCTGTATGATGCCGCCTATGTCACGGTGCGCGATCTGGAGATCACCAACCGCGCCGAGGCTGTGCCCGGGGAGCGTTACTCTCAGGCTGACAAGATGCAGCGCACCGGCGTGGCTGTGGTGGCTAAGGACAAGGGCATCCGCCGCGGCATCACGCTGCAAAACCTGCAGGTGCATGATGTAAACGGCAATGTGTACGATAAACACATGAACAACGGCGGCATCTATATGACCGCCCTGCGCCCGGAGAACGAGGCCGCCACCGGCGCGGCGCGCTTTGGGGATATTCTGGTCGAGGGCTGCTATGTCGCGCATGTCAGCCGCTGGGGCATCGCCGTGGGCTATACCTATGCGCATGCACAATTTCAGGGCGCCGAGCTGGACGAAAAGCCCTTTGCCGCATACGGGCATGAGAACATCGTCATCCGCGACAACTATGTCAAGGCGGCCGGCGGTGACGGCATCACCGTCATGTATGCGCTGCGCCCGCTGGTTGAGCACAACACGGCGGATTCCGTAGCCTGCGAGATGAACGACCGCATCTACAGTGAGCCGGGCAACCGTCTGGGCAAGGTGGCGGCAGCCATCTGGCCGTGGAAGTGCAAGGACGCGCGGTTCCGTTATAATGAGGCCGTTGACACCCGCCTCAATCAGGACGGCATGGCCTACGATGCGGACTCCGGCGATGGCACCGTGTACGAGCACAACTACAGCCGCATGAACGAGGGCGGCTGTGTGATGTTCTGCCTGCAGGAGGCCATTCACAACACCTTCCGCCGCAATGTCAGCTATGACGATCTGGGCGGCACGATCAGCCCCTCCGAAAACCCGGACGCACGGATAGAGGAGAACACCTTCTATGTCCGTGACGGCGTCCCCTTTGTCCGCCCCCACATGGGCGGCGGCAGCTATACCGAGCGGGACAACACGGTGATCCCCCTGCCGGAAAAAGAGTAAAAAAAGAGCGCCCCGGATGCTGAAGGTTTCAACATCCGGGGCGCTTCTTTGTGGAAAACGGCGGATAATAAATCAAAAATGCGGCATTTATCCCTTGCCCCCTTGCAGCGCCTTAAGGTCGCTGCGGGTGTCGATGTCCTGCAGCTCGGCGGCGGGGGTGGGCAGCAGGCGGACTGCCTGCGGGTGGGCGCGCAGCACGGCGCTGCCGCCGCAGCCCTCCGGCAGGTGAAGGAGGGCGGCAAAATAATCCCGGCCGAACAGCACGGGGCTGCCCGGTGTGCCGTCAGGTGCGGCAGGCCGCCAGATCGTGTCCGGCGCGGCACCGATCGCCAGCGCCTCCAGCGTCTGCCGGGTCAGGCAGGGCTGATCCCCCGGCAGAAACACACACCCCTGCAGGCCGGGCTGCTGCGTCAGCAGCGCGGTCAGGCCAAGGCGCACCGTATCGCTGCGGCGCGGCTCGGCATGGCGCAGCACGGGGAAGCCCTCTGCGCGGCAGAGGGCCTCGACCTCGGCTGAGCGGGTCACGGCAATGCGCCCGGCAAACACCGGCGCGGCGGCCAGCGCCAGCGCATGGGCAGCCAGCGGCCGGCCGTTCAGCTCGGCCATCAGCTTGTTGCCGCCGAACCGCCGCCCCAGCCCCGAGGCCATGACGATGCAGCCCAGCGGCGGCACAGGACGGTCCAGATCGTACACAAAGGCGTCCGGGTCGGCGCAGAGCGCGCGCAGGAACGGGGTGTCCTGCTTGCGAACCACAGCGAGAACGCGGCAGACCTTCAACAGATCCAGCACGCTTTGTTGAAAATCCGTGCAGCTGCTCTCCAGATAGCCAAGCTCGTCCAGCACGGCCCAGCCGCCGACTGCCGCCATCCGCTGCAGGGCGGGCAGCCCCACGGCGGCAAAGCCGGCCGGTACGGGGCGCATCCGGTTTTCACCGGGGGGCAGGGCGGCATCAAACCGGCCAATGACCGCCGCTGCCCCGGCGGCTGTATCGCGCATCTCGACCCATCTGCCCG
>ENA-OQDL01000204-OQDL01000204.1-human-gut-metagenome-genome-assembly--contig:-NODE-204-length-40441-cov-3.832391_pt1 | contig 40441 bp, 36 predicted proteins | sample MGYA00242782_ERZ504609 | MGnify/ENA primary metagenome ERZ504609 (study PRJEB26092, sample SAMD00036320) | human gut metagenome | host: Homo sapiens | study: EMG produced TPA metagenomics assembly of... | reverse complement strand
ATGATGAAAAAGACTGGATTCTTCTGGCCTCTAGGCCCTATTTTCCGCTGGATGGAGGGATTCCGTAGACCGTAGCCGCAAGACTTCATTGGTGGACCAGATGATTAAATTGCAAATCGAGTCAAAATTCCATCTGGCTATCACTCCGGAAGGAACACGCAAAGCCAATCCCAATTGGAAGAAAGGGTTTTACTATATTGCGCAAGGGGCCGGTCTGCCTATTATTCTGGTAGCTATCGACTACGAGAAGAAATGCATCACAGCCGAAAAGGTAATACATCCCAGCGGTGATTTGGACAAGGATATGCGTGAAATCAAATTGTATTATAAGAATTTCAAAGGCAAATATCCTGAAAACTTCAGCATCGGAAAAGTAGAATAACCCTTCCGTTGTAGTTCTTCAGATATGAAAACACTGATTATGCGGATTGTATTTTCACCCGCATAATCAGTGTTATTTGTATCTATTCTCTTGCTATACTCTCATCCCCATCCTCAAAATTATTCTTCTCTATCTTCACATTCCGGGTGTGAAGCAAGCGGAAACGGGACTTGTTATGATGAAAAGCCGGATAATCCGTATTCTGGCGGATCACATTGTTTTTAAAGATCAATCCGTCAATGGATTTTGCAAAAAGGACAGGGCGGTCAAAGGTTTCAAAATAGTTATCTTCAATCACTACCCCTTTTTCTCCTTTTCCACCATGGAAATATTTTTTCTGATGCTCCAAATCGGGAATCTCCGGATAAATAGAGATAACAGCTTCCGTAAACTGGAACATATTAGTCAATGCGTTGATAAAACGATTGTTACGAATCAGCACATTCCGGCAAGCTCCCGTTTCAAACCAGCCGTTACAATCACCGCACAGCAATATGGCTGTTCCTGATGTATGATCAAACAGGTTACGCTCTACCACCGTTTTCAGGGGAGTGCTGAACAGCGTACCGCGTGCACGGTTGTTACGAATGACATTATCCGCAAAATAAACTTCCGGACACCAGGACAGGTTTTCAATGCCGAAACCTTCTTTATCCGTAATCTCCGCATCCAAAGGCTCGGCAAAAGTGATACGATATTCTTTTGCACCTTTCACCGTATCTTTGTCATTGGGCAGGATTTCCTTCACCCGGTTCTTTCCACCGGTCAGTTCCATGGTGGCGGAACGTACAAATTGTACTTCATCGCCATTCACGCCCCATTCGAATCCGTATGCTTGCGGATGCATGTATCGGGCAATCACCGTATGGTCATCAAGGCGTTGCTTGATTTTCAAATAAGTACCATGTACATTAATCGCATCATCCATCATTCCTTCATACAACCCGTTGCGAGAATCAATCTTCCCCCGGCAACTGGAGAAATGGGTAGCATCCGCCTGCGTGGTAAAGTAACGCGGATCCTTATCGCCACGAAGACAAACGCTGAATTCATCCAACGTGATATTTTCACATAACTGGGCCAGCAGTCCCATACCTTCGGCATAATGCACTTTCACATTCTGCAAACGGGTATCTTTATCATTGGACAAGAATATACCCGGAGCAGGACGATAATAAGTACGAAGAGCCACCACTGTCCCCGGTTTCAACCGGGCGTCTTTCCATTGAGGAGCATGGTAGACACGTGGAGAGATTTCCTTCAATCCTTCCATAGGACACCATAAGTCACTGGTGCGGTATACCAGACGCTTTGTCTTTTCTTCAAAAGCGATCCCTCCCTGGGGAGCACTGGACCAGCCTTCACCGTATGCTTCGAAAAAACCTTTCTCATTGATACGGCATTTCACCCATGCGGCAGGTTCAAAAGTAATTCCCTCCTCTCCGCTTTCCAATATCTTGACCTGAGCAATATGAGGAGTCTCAAAATCTATGCTGAAATTACGCAAAGTACAATTCTCTGAACGAAGCAGAGAAAGTGGAAGCATACGCCCATGAAAGATAAAATCAGCGCCCTGTCCGTCCACCGTCAGCCCCTTCCAATCCTCCAAAGGGAAACCTACCGTTTTCGGATTGTCCTGATCATGATTGGAAATATAATACTCACGGACAGCCGCCCCTTCAGGATGGAAATCGTAACGTCCGGATTCAAAAAGCAGGGTGACCTTATCACCCAAAGCAACTTGAGACTTGATGTCTTGTAACGCCTTCTGCAATTTGGGTGAAAGATTCTCGTGTGTGTCCGGTACCAGACCATAATTTCGCATTTCGACTACCTTACTTCCGGCAAAAGCGGAAACAGCCAGCCATACGAAGCAGAAATTAAAGATAATTCGTTTCATTTAGGTTCATTATAGATTAGTTAGAATGACAAAACTAACAAAAATTCCTAACTTCGCAACCATAAATAAAGAAGAAAACAACATGAAAAAGATATTTTTGTCCTTCCTGCTGGTAATGGCAGGAATATCACACACTTTGGCACAAGGGTTAGATGGTAATGTGGAACAACGTCTAAAAGACTTTTTCACCCGGTACGAAACATCTTATGCCAACATAGGTAAGTGTAAATTAGACCGTTATGAAGTAAATCATGACAAAAAAAGACTGAATGTATATGCCAGCCCCAGCTTCGGCTACCAACCGTTTACACCCGAAAAGACAGAAGCTATCTACCGGTTACTTAGACAAAGCCTACCCGGTCCTGTAAATTATTACGATATAACCATCTATGCCGATGGCAAATCAATCGAAGACCTGATTCCCAACTATCTGAGGAAGAAACAGGACAAAAGCCGCTTATGGCAACGGACAGATTATAAAGGTGAACCATGGGTAAAAAATATTTCCCGCCCCTTTACTGCCGGCAAAGGACTGGAAGGCAGACACATCGCCCTTTGGCAAAGCCACGGAAAATATTATAAAAAGGACAAGGGATGTTGGGAATGGCAACGTCCCCGCCTGTTCTGTACCACAGAAGACTTGTTCACCCAATCATTCGTCATACCTTATATTATACCCATGCTGGAAAATGCGGGAGCCATAGTTTATACCCCTCGTGAACGTGACTGGCAACGCAATGAGGTGATTGTGGATAATGATACCCATCCCCAAGGTTGCATCTATCAGGAGATAAAAAGCCGGAAAGGTAAATGGAAAACCGCCCCCACCCCGGCATTCGCTCAAAAACGATTGGTTTACCGGGACGGACAAAATCCTTTTGAAGAAGGTACAGCCCGCTTTGCCTCCACCGAGAAAAAACCGGAAAAAGCCTTTGCACAATGGATTCCCCATATTCCCGAAACAGGAAAATATGCCGTCTATGTGACTTATCAGACTTTACCCGGAAGTGTGAGTGACGCTAAATATCTGGTTTTCCATAAAGGGGGTGTCACCGAATTTCTGGTCAACCAACAAATAGGGGGAGGAACTTGGGTTTATCTGGGCACTTTTGAATTCGACAAAGGAACCAACGATTACGGTATGGTGGTACTAAGTAATGAGAGCAGACAAAAAGGAGTGGTATGCGCCGATGCCGTTCGTTTTGGCGGAGGAATGGGAAACATATCGCGCGGTGGAAAAACCAGCGGCCTGCCCCGTTATCTGGAAGGGGCACGCTATGCCGCACAATGGTCGGGTTTTCCTTATTCGGTTTACAGTCCCAGCGAAGGTAAGAATGACTATACCGATGATATAAACGCCCGCAGCCGGATAATAAACTATCTCAGCGGAAATTCTGTGTACAATCCAAAGGAGAAGGGATTGGGCGTTCCTTTTGAAATGACCTTGGGAGTGCACAGCGATGCAGGTTTTTCCAAAGAAGATGATTTAATAGGCACGCTGGGTATCTATACCACCGATTATAATAATGGTGAACTGAACGCCGGTATCTCCCGTTATGCTTCCCGCGACTTGGCGGACATGGTACTGACCGGTCTGCAACAGGATATCTCCGCCCAATTCGGTATCCGGTGGCAACGCCGCAGCCTGTGGAACCGCAATTACAGCGAAACCCGTCTGCCTGCCGTTCCCTCGATGATTCTGGAACTCCTCTCCCACCAGAACTTCGCCGATTTGAAATTGGGGCACGATCCGCGTTTCAAGTTTACCGTAGGACGTTCTGTTTACAAATCCATACTAAAATACCTGAGTACCATGCATGGGACGGATTACGTAGTCCAACCTTTACCGGTAAATAACTTTGCCATTCACTCCGGAAGTAGGAAAAACACCTTCCAACTAACTTGGCAAGCGGTAGACGACCCGTTGGAACCGACTGCCAAAGCTCAACAATACATAGTCTATACCCGTCTGGGACATGGTGGATTTGACAATGGAACGTTAGTACGCGGTACTGAATATACCTTCGAAGCCGAACCGGGACTGGTATATAGTTTCAAAGTAACCGCAGTCAACAAGGGCGGAGAAAGTTTTCCTTCCGAAATCCTGTCAGCCTATCAGGCAAAGAAAAGTAAAGGAACAATCCTGATAGTCAACGAATTCGACCGTTTAAGCGGACCTGCTACCGTAGAATCTCCTTTCTTGCAAGGCTTTGACTTGAATACGGATCCGGGAATACCTTATATAAATACACCCGCCTTCTGCGGAACGCAACAAAGCTTCGACCGCAGCCGCATAGGACGGGAGACTAAAGACGGGCTGGGATATAGCGGCAGCGAACTGGAAGGAATGTTGATAGCCGGAAATACTTTCGATTATCCGTTCATTCATGGAAAAGCCATCCAGGCAGCCGGAGGATACTCTTTTGTATCGTGTAGTGATGAAGCCGTTGAAAAATGGTTTTGTCCGGCTGGCAGATTACCCCATTACAGACCTGATATTCGGAGCCGACAGGCGTCCTTTCTCCCACACATTGCAACAGTTGCTCACAACCTATTGTCAAGGAGGCGGCAACCTGATGCTCAGCGGCTCGTATATAGGAAGCAACATGAACAGTCCCACAGCACTGAACTTCACCGAAAACATATTAAAATATAGTTTCGGAGGCAGCATGATAAATTCCACTTCGGGAGAAATATATGGAGTCAACACCCGTTTCAGTATTCCCCGCACTATCAACGAGCAAACATACGCCGTACCCGCTCCCGACTGTCTGACCCCGATAGCCCCTGCTTACTCCGCTTTTGTATATAATCCGGGCAGTTACAGTGCCGGTATCGCCTATAAAGGCAAATATCGGACTTTTGTCCTGGGTTTCCCCTTTGAAAGCATTCAGGGAGTGAAGGAAAGAGCACGGGTAATGAGTGCCATCCTGGGCTTCTTTGGCAGCAAGTGATATTTTTAAACGAAAATAAAAGGGCAAATAAGAGGTTATTTCATAAAAACGCCTAACTTTGTCCGTATAAACCATTAAAATAAAACGACTATGTACACTATACAGACTAATGCCTCCGGCACACGCAGCATGGAAATCTCAGAAGAGAACCTGCAAACTATTGAGAAATATGCTTTATTCCAGCATCTGATAGACAGCAACGGTATCGTGGACGAGTCGGTACTGGACAAACTGAAGCTGAATATCCGCTCACTGATAACCAGCGAGGAAGGAAACAATAAAGAGCTGCTCGACCTTTGTATTGATGTAATTTATCATAATAACATGAAAGCTTTCGGACTTCATCAACTCATTCTGCTTTATATCCAATGGGAGAAAGAGAAAAATAAAGATGAAGAAGAGATATAATAAACAATCTCTGTGTTCTCTGTAGCAAAACAAAAAAAACAGTATTTATCATTGAAAGAATACAAACTTACAGACTGGTTGCCGACAACCAAGAAAGAAGTAGAGATGCGCGGATGGAATGAACTGGACGTAATCTTGTTCAGCGGTGACGCCTACGTAGATCATCCTTCATTTGGTCCGGCAGTAATTGGAAGATTATTAGAGGCGCAAGGTTTGAAAGTGGCCATTGTGCCTCAACCCAACTGGCGTGATGACCTGCGCGATTTTAAGAAGCTGGGACGTCCACGCCTCTTTTTCGGTGTGTCCGCCGGATGTATGGACAGCATGGTAAACAAATACACTGCCAACAAGCGTTTGCGCAGCGAGGATGCTTATACTCCCGACGGCCGCCACGACATGCGTCCCGAATATCCCAGCATCGTTTATACACAGATTTTAAAGAAAATCTATCCCGACGTACCTGTCATTCTGGGAGGTATAGAGGCATCTTTGCGCCGTGTCACCCATTATGACTACTGGCAGGACTGCCTGCGTAAATCAATCCTGATAGATTCCGGAGCCGATTTATTGATCTATGGAATGGGCGAGAAGCCGATTACGGAACTTTGCAAGAGAATGAAAGAAAGCAAAGACAGTCAGGACGGAGCCCATCTACCCTTACAAAAGGATATTCCCCACGATATACCACAAACGGCTTACCTTATCCGTAAGAAAGGATCAGTTCCGTCCGAGCACTCTGTAATTGAGTGTGTGAACGAAAAGCCAGATATCATCCTACACTCTCATGAAGCATGCCTGAAAGATAAAAAGAAACAAGCCGAAAACTTCCGCTTCATTGAAGAGGAAAGCAACAAGTACGAAGCCTCCCGCATCTTGCAAGATACAGGCAATGAAACAGTAGTAGTCAATCCGCCTTATCCTCCAATGAGCCAAGGCGAACTGGATCATTCTTTTGATTTGCCCTATACGCGTATGCCTCATCCTAAATATAAAGGAAAACGCATTCCCGCATTCGACATGATTAAATTCTCGGTCAATCTGCACCGTGGTTGTTTTGGCGGATGCGCCTTTTGTACCATTTCCGCCCATCAAGGGAAATTTATTGTAAGCCGAAGTAAAGAGAGTATCTTAAGAGAAGTGAGAGCCATAACTGAAATGCCTGATTTCAAAGGCTATCTGAGTGACTTGGGAGGACCTAGCGCCAACATGTATGCCATGCGTGGTAAAGATGAGAAAATTTGCCGGCGATGCAAACGGCCGTCATGTATCCATCCCAAAGTATGTCCCAATTTGAACACGGACCATCGCCCCTTATTGGATATTTATCATTCGGTAGACGCACTTCCCGGTATCAAGAAAAGCTTTATCGGAAGCGGTGTACGCTATGACCTGTTACAATATCAAAGCAAAGATCCGGCAGTAAACCGAAGTACGGCTGAATATACCCGCGAACTGATAGCCCATCATGTCAGCGGGCGCTTGAAAGTGGCTCCGGAACATACCAGCGACCAAGTGCTGCAAATCATGAGGAAACCTTCGTTTTCACAATTTTATGACTTCAAAAAGACTTTCGACAAAATAAATAAGGAGTTGAATATGCGGCAGCAGATTATACCTTATTTTATAAGCAGCCATCCCGGATGTACGGAAGAAGATATGGCAGAACTGGCAGTGATCACCAAGAAATTGGATTTCCATCTGGAACAAGTACAGGACTTTACTCCTACTCCGATGACTGTAGCCACTGAAACCTGGTACACAGGTTATCATCCATATACGTTGCAACCGGTATTTTCCGCTAAAACACCAAAAGAAAAACTGGCTCAACGGATGTTCTTTTTCTGGTATAAACCCGAAGAACGACGTGCTATCATCAATGAATTGCGCAAAATAGGACGCGCTGATCTGATAGATAAGCTGTATGGTAAATACAAAGCCTGAGTTTTAAATTCACCACAGATTATACAGATTTGATCTGTGGTGAAACTGTTTTTTAACGTCTTGTTTACCTTTCATCGTGTTTTGACGAAACACAGGAACAGGTACATGTGTTCCAAGTTACAGATATTTATTCCCCCCCTAAACTTAATTAGAAAAGCACCGCAAATATTAATTGATAAAAATACGACCTATCCTATTGAATATCATTTATTTTTTGCTATCTTTGGGCAAAACCAACTTTTAAATCAATACTGCGTATGGAAACGTATCTATTCTGGATTGTGCCCATTGCCTCCCTCTTGGCATTGGTACTTGCATGGTATTTCTACAAACAAATGATGCTTGAAAGCGAAGGAACTCCGACGATGGAGAAAATCGCTTCTTATGTGCGCCAGGGCGCCATGTCCTATCTGAAACAACAATACAAGGTGGTAGGGCTGGTATTTCTGGGATTAGTTATTCTGTTTTCTATCATGGCATACGGCTTCAACTTACAAAAATCCGTGGGTGCCCATTGCTTTTCTTACCGGCGGTTTCTTCTCCGGACTGTCCGGCTTTTTAGGAATGAAAACGGCTACATACGCTTCTGCACGTACCGCCAATGCCGCCCAGCACTCCCTGAACAAAGGACTGCGTGTAGCTTTCCGTAGCGGAGCTGTTATGGGGTTGGTCGTTGTCGGCTTGGGACTACTCGATATTTCTTTCTGGTACATATTATTGGACTATTGCATTCCCACAGACGCCTTGAACCCTTCTGCTAAATTATGTGTCATCACAACCACCATGCTTACCTTTGGTATGGGAGCCAGCACACAAGCACTTTTCGCCCGTGTAGGAGGTGGAATCTATACCAAGGCAGCCGATGTAGGTGCCGACCTGGTAGGTAAAGTGGAAGCCGGTATTCCGGAAGATGACCCCCGCAATCCCGCAACCATTGCCGATAATGTGGGAGACAATGTAGGTGACGTAGCCGGAATGGGCGCCGACCTGTACGAATCCTATTGCGGCTCTATTCTGGCTACCGCCGCTTTAGGTGCTGCCGCTTTTATTGGCTCGGATGATACCGTGATGCAGTTTAAAGCGGTTATCGCACCTATGCTGATTGCGGCAGTGGGTATCGTTCTCTCTATCATCGGTATTTTTGCCGTCCGTACTAAAGAAAATGCAGGAATGAAGGAATTACTCGGATCATTGGCCACAGGAACCAATTTAAGTTCGGTACTGATTGTCGTTGCCACTTTCCTTATCCTTTGGGCATTAGGTTTGGAAAATTGGGTAAACATTTCCTTTGCTGTGGTAGTGGGATTAATAGTAGGTATCGTTATCGGCCGTTCCACCGAATATTATACTTCTCAATCGTATAAACCCACACAACGGTTGGCCGAAAGTGGAAAGACCGGTCCGGCCACCGTTATCATTTCCGGTATCGGACTAGGTATGGTTTCCACCACCATCCCTGTACTGGCAGTAGTAACCGGTATCATCTTGTCCTACTGGCTCGCTTCAGGATTTGATTTTGCCAATATTTCCATGGGATTGTATGGCATCGGTATCGCTGCCGTAGGTATGCTTTCGACATTAGGAATCACCTTGGCTACCGATGCTTACGGACCGATTGCAGACAATGCCGGCGGTAACGCTGAAATGAGCGGACTGGGCAAAGAAGTACGCAAACGTACTGACGCCCTCGACTCGTTAGGTAACACGACTGCCGCTACAGGCAAAGGTTTTGCCATCGGCTCCGCAGCTCTGACCGGACTGGCCCTGCTGGCATCCTATGTAGAAGAAATCCGTATCGGATTAACCCGGTTGGGGCAAACCATTCTGGAATTACCAAACGGCATTACCGTAGATGTTCATAACGCCAGTTTCACTGACTATATGCTTTATTACGATGTAACCCTGATGAACCCCAAAGTGCTAAGCGGCATGTTTTTGGGCAGTATGATGGCATTCCTGTTCTGCGGTCTGACCATGAACGCCGTAGGCCGAGCAGCCGCTCACATGGTAGAGGAGGTGCATCGCCAGTTCCGTGAAATAAAAGGGATTCTGACAGGAGAGGCAGAACCCGACTATGCCCGTTGCGTACAAATATCCACCAAAGGAGCACAACGTGAAATGGTATTCCCCTCTCTACTGGCTATCATTGCCCCTATCGCTACCGGACTGATTTTTGGTGTTCCCGGTGTTATCGGTCTGCTGATAGGTGGTTTGTCCTCGGGCTTCGTTCTTGCCATTTTTATGGCCAATGCGGGAGGCGCATGGGATAATGCGAAAAAATTTATAGAAGAAGGTAATTTCGGAGGTAAAGGAAGCGAAGTACACAAAGCAACGGTTACCGGTGACACAGTAGGTGATCCGTTTAAAGATACATCCGGACCCAGTTTGAACATTCTGATTAAACTGATGAGTATGGTCGCCATTGTAATGGCCGGACTGACAGTTGCTTGGAGTTTGTTCTGATAGAAAAACGGAAAGCCGCTTCGGAGGAGGCGGCTTTCTAATTTTAAAAAAGATTCTGATAAACTATTTTTAAAACGTCCCCAACACTTCCATCATTGCCGGACGACGTTTGTATTTTATCCGGAACTCTGCCACCAAGCTTTTTCACAACAGCCTGTCCACCGTTTAGTTTACGTATGCAGGATAATACCCGTGCTATAAATTCATAATGCTCCCGTCCCAGATTCCGTTCAGCATAATCATTCAATAAAGAAGTATATATAGCAATCAATTTCTCAGAATGAGTGTCCTTCAAATAATGGGCATATTTCATCAATGTTTCCAACTGATTGTACCGGACTGACGACAGCAAAGAGAACAAGCTGTCATTATCCTTTTCTTTCACATAAATTTTCAGCCTTATCATTTCCGCCAAAAGAAAAACTAGTCACTTAACTCGGCTTCTTTCATCATCCTATCCAGAAAACTTTTCCATTGTTCTTTCGGTACCAGAGTTTTAAGTTTGCTGTAATATATCAATTTATCACTACCCACCACAAACAACAGACGACATGTATCAATTACCTCAGAAACCCTATGGGTTATTTCATAAATATCCAATTTCATTTTCAGCCATTCACCCACAGTGCCAGAATGCATTTCTCTTTCCGCTATTTCTATTCCGTCATTCAGCAAACAAATGGCTTCATCATATTGGCAACGGGCAATCAATTTATCAACCTCCATTCTTCGTATTTCAGTCAGATAAAGATATTGACGAATCGTATCATCCGCCTTTTGTTCTTCATTCTGTTCTAACAACAGATTGACCTTACGAAGGACTAACTGATAGATACCACAGGTTCCCTTTCTTACTTCAAGAAGTTCATCAATCAATTCCAACGCTTTTTCTGCCGGTTGAACCGAAAGATTGATCTGCATCATCAATTCGTCTACATCATAAAGATCATATTCACGAAAAATAGATATTTCAGCAATCTCACGCAAGCCCTGAAGTATCTCCATCTTTTGTGCCTGAGTGGTTTTAGGATGTTCAATCACTTTCAGGAGCAAATCTCCTGCCTGTTCACAATAGTCAGAAGAAGAAATACCATCATACAAAAGTTCATCATCATAGTTTTCACCGATGGAACGAAGTACTTGAAGAGCTATGGCAATAGAATTATCCATAGCTTCCAAATTCAAAAAGAAATCCGCTTTCTCCAAAAAAGTGTCCATCTGATTGAAAATAGTTTTCCAGTCACGGTCGTAATTATCATAACGATTGTGATAACGAGACCTTTTATGGTAACCAGATCCTTTAAAAACTTTTTGAATTTCAATTCTGTAATCTTTTCCCTTTGATGACAAAGATAGCTCCTTAGCTATGAAATGATTTGAAAGTGCCGTTTTAAATTCCAGATTCGTTGAAGCATACTCACAGATAAATTTCGAGAGTTCCTGCGGATCAATGAAAGACAACAGTTGCTGTATGTCTACCAAAGACGGACAAGGCTGCTTACCCACTTCTTTTATTTCCTCTAAAACAGGGGCTTCCTCCGCTTTGATTTTCATCTTCGAGAAAATACTATTACCCGCCTTTTTTCTATTGTCGCGAATTGCCAACAATGTCGCTACGACATGTTTGCAGATTTCTCCCTCATACGGACAATCACAGTACCAGGATTCTATCTCGTTTCCATCCATAGATATCTCCACATTATAATCGTCTGTTCCTTCTACAGTCGCAGTCCATTCACCGGGTGAGGTTTCTTCCAGTTCGGAAACGGCATCTGTATCATAATACTCTTCCCCGCGCATCAATATCTTATAGGGGACAAAGTTCTCAAAATTATCCAATGTAATCATGTACAATACTTCGGTATTTTTTATCGGTTCGAGTGTCCCATTGTCAAAGAACGCTCATAACATTCTGCATTCTCCAACAAACAGGTTTTGTTATTGATAGACTGTTCCATCAAAACAGCCACAGATTACCCGGATTCGCACAGGTTCAATCTTAAAGTTTTCAGCTTAAACATCCGTGTGAACCCAAGTAACCTGTGGTAAAAAGACTTGTGATGCATTCATACCCACAAAGTCAAATTCATTACAGACTGTTCTTAGTCAAAACATTACAATTGAATTTGTTCAATATCTCCACACATCTCTCCACATTAGACGGACGGATAACCACATGTGCCGTATCTCCCTGAGCAAAAGCATACATATATTCAATAAAGATATTCTCTGCTGCCAGATAGTCCAAAACTTTAGCCAAAGAACCTGCCACATTCGGGCAACTGATACATACCACATCGGTCAGCATCACGGCAAAATTCTCGGCACGAAGTACTTCCACCGCTTTTTCCACATCCGAAACAATCAGGCGAAGTATACCGAAATCAGTAGATTCCGCCATGCTGAACGCATGCATATTGATATCATACTTTGCCAATGTCTTGGTTACGTCATTTATTCTTCCGGTTTTGTTTTCCAGAAAAACAGATAATTGCTTGATTGTCATATCGCATACTTTTTTATTTTAAAATCCGATTGTCTATCACACGTTTACTCTTACCTTCACTACGGGCAATGCTATTAGGTTCCATCAGCTTCACTTCGGCACTGATGGAAAGGACACTTTTCAGTTTGTCGCTCAATGCTTTCTTCATGGCAAGCATACTTCCCATATCATCCGAGAAGAAGTCTTTGCGGACTTCCACTTGTACCTGCAAAGAGTCGAGGTTATTCTTCCTATCCACCACCAGCATATACTGAGGTTCAAACTGAGGCATATCCAAAATAACACTTTCCACCTGAGACGGGAAAACATTGATGCCACGGATAATAAGCATATCGTCACTACGGCCTACAATACCCGACATACGGATATTGGTTCTTCCACACGGACATTCACCCTCCATCAGGGAAGTCAAGTCCTTCGTACGATAACGCAATAACGGCATCCCCTCCTTTGTCAAGGTAGTAAACACCAATTCTCCCACTTCTCCATCCGGAAGACGTTCCAGCGTTTCAGGATTAATGATTTCAGGATAAAAATGATCCTCATTGATATGCGAACCATGTTGCTCCTGACATTCGTAGGAAACACCAGGTCCCATAATCTCACTTAATCCATAAATATTATACCCTTTCAATCCCAGCCGCTCTTCTATCTCCTTACGCATACTTTCCGTCCATGGCTCGGCTCCGAAAGCTCCGATACGGAGATTGATATCATTCTTGGTCAATCCCATACGTTCCACCACTTCTGCCAGATAAAGAGCGTATGAAGGAGTACAGGCAATCCCCGTTATACCCAAGTCGCGAATCAGACGGACATGCTTTTCCGTATTTCCTGTAGAAGCCGGGATAACAGTCGCCCCAGATTCTCCACCCCATAATGTGCGCCCAACCCGCCTGTAAACAAGCCATAACCATAACTGACAGAAAAGGTATCATTACGGGTAACCCCGTATGCTGAAAGACAACGTGACATCACTTCGGACCATACAGACAAGTCACGACGCGTATATCCCACAATGGTAGGATTCCCAGTTGTCCCCGAAGAAGCGTGTACACGTACAATTTCCGAAGCAGGAGCAGCCTGAAGACCGTATGGATAATTATCACGTAAATCCTGCTTGGTAGTAAAAGGAAGTTTTACGATATCTTCGATAGTCTGGATATCATCCGGAGACAAATCCATCTCCTGCATCTTGTTACGATAAAAAGGAACATTATGATAAACCAAGTTCACCAACTTGTTCAGACGTTTTCCCTGCAGAGCGCTCATCTCGTCCCGACTCATGCACTCTTTATTTTTATTCCAAATCATAATAAATAATTTTCAATGTGCTAATCTGCCAATGTACTGGCACACAAACCCACTGTATGGCAATCGGCACATTATCCTATTAGCACATTATTTTCAATGATCTTCATGAAAAGCTCTCATGCGTTCCTCCATCACCGGATAAAGTTCATCGCGCATCCGTGACGTACAGGCGCGGACACCTTCCTGCTCGCTGCCGGTAGTAGAAAGCGAGATGCTGCTTACCCCATAATACAATAACTCCCGGAGCAATTCACCCCCTGTCATATTTCCGTAACCAATGGTAAAGAAGAAACCATCTCCCACCACCTGGGTAGCATCATAGTCATATACGATATGGAAACCATTGTCGGTAAATATTTTCTTCATGCGTTCCGCACGACGGGCATATTCGCGGGTATCTTCCACAAAATTGATTTTACCTTCGGTAGACAGACGGAGCATTTCAGCGTATGCATACTGAGTGGAAGCCGTACATCCCGAAGTAATCATATAAAGAATGGAAGCAATCAGCGTAGGACCGAACACCCCTGCATCTTTATACCGTTCTGCCAAGGCAGGGAACTGGCGGTCGAACAGTTTGTCGCTGATACATGCCAATGCCATACGCTGTCCGGCATAACTGAATATCTTGGAAGAAGAAAGCATCAGGATATAATTATCCCGTATATCTTGCCACAGTGGGCGGATAAGGCGGTTCGAAAGGATGCCCCATATCCCGACGGAAATCCATGCAGAAATAAGCCAGATCTTCCATGACAATCACATCATACCGGGTTGCCAGTTCACCGATTATCTGCAACTCCTCCTCTTCCAGACAAATCCATGCCGGATTATTCGGATTAGAATAGATAATCGCTGCTATATCGCCTTTACTCAGGAAACTTTCCAATTTCTCACGCAAGGCCTGTCCACGATAATGATAGATATCAAACTCTTCCCACTCCACGCCGATAATGCGAAGCTGGGATTTCTGAATAGGAAATCCGGGATCAATGAACAATACCTTGTCTTTCCCCGGAATACGCTGCGTACAGGCTATGAACGAGCCGAATGAACCCGCCACCGACCCGGTGGTAGGCACACAAGCGCGCGGAGAGATATCCAGATTCAAGAAAGCTTTTACAAAACGGGAAGCCTCCTTTTTCAACTCGGGCACTCCTGCGGCAGCCGGATATTGCGATCCGACTCCTCTGTCCAAAGCAGCTTTCTCCGCTTCAATCCCTATCTGATTAGCGGCAAGACCGGGAGATCCCTGATCCATGCGGATAAAAGGAATCCCCGTTTCCTTTTCCAGATACTGGGCTACCAACAACACATCACCGATAGTAGCCTGTGCAAGATTGGCGATGTGCAGTTCCTTCACCGCCTTCTCCACTAATTCTTCACTAAATATCTTCATGGCATTACCAGTTCTTTACCGCATTCAATCCTATATCAAAAGCCTTCTGATTCATTTCAACAATCTTCTCACCTTTTGCGGCAAACACACGCCCTATGCTTTCGCGCAACTGTTCCGGTGATACGATTTCAATATACTTCGCAGCCATGCCCAGCAGAATCACATTCGCGCATTTAGGCATACTGTTTTCTTTTGCCATATCCTCTATTTCCAACTTCACCACATGCGGAAGGCTCTCCAAAGCCCTCATCAGATCCACTTCTTCAGGATAATCAGGAATGTTCTTGAAAGGATTAGCGGAAGTAATCACCCAACCTTCTTCCTGCAAGTAAGGCAGATAACGCAACGCCTCCATCGGTTCCATGGAAATAATCAGATCCGCCTCACCCTGAGCGATCAGATCCGAATAAATCGTTTCGTCGGACAAACGCAGATTGGACTGTACATCTCCTCCGCGTTGGCTCATACCGTGTACCTCGGCCTGCTTCAAATTGATGCCTTCTGCCGTAGCAGCTTCTCCTATAATAGTAGCGATAGTCAGGATACCCTGTCCTCCTACGCCCGAAAGTATGATATCTTTTCTCATGCCTTATCTGCTTTTTTCTGTCTTAGTTTACGATTCAATGTCTGGATACACTCTCTGCGCGGAATAATGACAGACACCCCTTTATATTCTATTTCCTCACGAATGGTACGGGTGATTTCTTCCATATTCTTCGGCAACGGGACCACCACACGCACATGTTCGGGTTCCACTCCTAATCCCAGGCAGATCGCTTCGAATTTGTTCGTACCGGCAGAATCCTGTCCGCCGGTCATGGCGGTAGTCAGGTTATCCGAAATCACCACCGTGATATTGGCATGGTCATTCACCGCATCCAGCAGACCGGTCATACCGGAATGAGTGAAGGTAGAGTCACCGATAACAGCAATGGCCGGAAATACCCCTGCATCGGAAGCACCTTTGGCCATGGTTATGGAAGCACCCATATCCACACAACTGTCGATAGCACGGAACGGGGGCAACGCACCTAATGTATAGCAACCGATATCACCGAAAATGCGTGCATCCGGATATTCCGCAGCCACCTTGTTCAATGCATCATACACATCCCGATGACCACATCCCTGACACAATGCAGGCGGACGCGGCATCACCACCTGAGACTTGCCAAACGGACGTTTGATTCCCCATCCGATCGCCTCGCCCACATTATCCGGAGTCAATTCACCGGTACGCGGCAAAGTTTCCGTCAAGCGTCCCTTTACCTCATAGTCCGAGGAAAGTATCGCTTTTACCTGCTCTTCCACAAACGGCTGGCCATCTTCCACTACCAGAACATATCCGCAACGGTCTGCCATCGTCCTGATTTCTTCAGCCGGCAACGGATACTGCGAAACTTTCAATACCGGAATATGGCAACTGTCCGTATCCGCCTCCTTCACATAATTATAACCGATACCACAGGCTATCACTCCGAATTCATAATCATATTCGGGATTCAACCCTTCCAGATAATTATAAGGAGATTTGGAGGAAGCTTCTTCCAGCTTCTCCTGCTTTTTCACTAGATCCAGATATTGTTTACGCGCATTACCCGGGCAGCAATACCCAGTGGGCACGTTCATGGTCAGGATTCAACTGATTTTCCTCACGGATATCGGCTACTTCCACACCGGCACGCGAATGTGCCAGACGGGTAACCACACGCATCAGCACCGGCAACTTCAGATTTTTTCCGAGAGTGTATATGCGTAATCCATCATATCGTATGCTTCTTGTTGGGAAGACGGTTCCAGCATGGGAATCATAGCAAATTTTCCATAAAAACGTGAATCCTGCTCGTTCTGTGACGAGTGCATGGAAGGGTCATCGGCAGCCAGCACCACCAGACCACCGTTCACGCCGGTTATGGCAGAATTGACAAACGCATCGGCAGCCACGTTCATGCCTACATGTTTCATACATACCAAAGCACGTTTTCCTGCGTATGACATACCCAATGCAGCCTCCATGGCCGTTTTTTCATTGGTACACCAAGTGCTGTGCAATTTTCTTTCCTTTGCCAAACGATTATTCTGGATAAACTCTGTGATTTCAGTGGACGGTGTACCCGGATAGGCATATACACCCGATATGCCGGCATGTATCGCTCCGAGGGCAATTGCCTCATCGCCCAACAATAATTTCTTTTCAGCCATTATCTATTATTTTGTTAATTGTTTCATATCAATGTAAAGGGGTCTGCATCATCCAATACCGGGAATTTCTTCCTGAAAGCCTGCAATGCCTCCATATCTATATCAGCCGATACCGCACTTTCCCTGCTCCACGGACATTCGGCTATCGTTTTTCCGTAGGGATCGATGATGGCGCTGCCACCCGAATATTCACAGGTAGGATCAGTTCCCATGCGGTTCACTCCGGCCACATAGCACTGGTTCTCAATAGCCCGCGCCCGAAGCAGAGCGCTCCAGGCATCCACACGGGGAGTGGGCCAGCTTGCCACATAAAGTATCATGTCGTAATCCCCCAGGTTGCGTGACCAAACAGGGAAACGGAGGTCATAACATACCTCCAAAAGAATACGTACCCCACGGAAGTTCACCACCACACGCTCTGTGCCGGCAGTGAAACGCTTGTGTTCGCCCCCAAAGGTGAACAAATGTTTCTTATCATAATGCTGCACGGCTCCGTCCGGATGGACAAAGTAAAAACGATTATAATAGTTTCCATTCTCACATACAGCTACACTGCCTGCAATAGCACAATTCCGCTCGGCTGCCTTACGCTTCATCCAGTGCAGGGTTTCACTGTCGGTGCTCTCCGCAATTCCTTCGGGTTGCGTACAAAAACCGGTGGAAAACATTTCGGGTAAAACAAACAGATCAGCATCCGGCAGACAGCTTATCGCTTCGTCCGCCCTTGCTATATTGGCCTGTGGATTGGCCCATTCTATATTTCTCTGTAGAATTGTTATTTTCATTGTTTTTCATATTATAAGACCCACAAAGGTAACAAATATAATAAGATAGCAAGCATTTTATTACTAACTATTTCCTTTCACTCCTTTTTCTTACATGTTTTCATAAATATCCCCTATTTATTCCTCGATAAAAAAAGAGGAAGCGTCCTCTTCTGAGATTACGCTTCCTCCATCCATACTAATTAAATCTTAACTTTGCAGTCTGAAGACTACAGGAACAGTGTATTTCACCCTCACTGCTTTTCCTCTTTGCTTGCCGGGCTTCCATTTTGGCATGGAACTGATCACGCGGATTGCTTCCTTGTCCAGATACGGATCCACACTCTTCACCACTACCGGATTCAGGATCTCTCCATGAACACCCACAACGAACTGCACCACTACCCTTCCTTGAACTCCCTGCTCGGCACTGACGGTAGGATATTTGATGTTTTCACTCAGATACCTCATCAAATCAGCATTACCGTTACGAAATACCGGCATCTCTTCCACCACCACAAATTCCACATTTTCATCCACTACTTCTTCGGGTACTTCAATAGGGGTCGGTATAATTACCGGAGCATCCGTAGGGTCTGAAGCTGCAATATCGGTTTCTGTTTCCATCGAGTTATTATCCACTATATTGAGCTCTTCCGGGTTGACGGCAGCCGGCGGAGGCGGCAGAGGTTTATCCTGATTATAGGTTACAGGAACTAATTCTTCAAAGAAATCCGGGTCACTGACTAAATCACTGATCGCGTAAGTTACATTACGTTCAGTCCATTCGAACGAAACAAACATAAACGACAGCGTCACAATGAGACCCATGAACAGCCAACGGGACTTACCCTTTTCAAGGTCGGCTCTTCGTGCTTTTTTCACTTCCATAACAAGTGTTTTTTAAATTAGACAATATGTGAGTAAAAATCTCAGTGTCCGCTTTTAAACTGGAAGTAAGATAGTAAAAATATAGATAAGTTAAAAGAAAAAGGAGTGTCTTATATTATTTTTTAATATAAAACACCCCAAATTCAATTCCGTTAAACAATTAATTAAAAATCAGCTGTTTATTTAGTTAATATTCAATTTTACGTTAACATATCCTGCTTACTCTACGGCAATGCCGGTTTCCGCCAATACAGACATCTTTTATCACAAGCTCACCATCTCCTGCAGAATACCTACCGCCGTCTCTACCGTTTCCACATTCTTGACTACCATACTACGCTTGCCGTTCTGCTCACGCAAATTGCAGTAACGCGGATTCTTGCTCATGTAATCAATCACCTTGCCAAAAGCCGCACTTTGATAATAAGGACTTTCCTGATTACTGATAAAGAACAAAGTCATTCGTCCGGCTTTCAAGAATACTTTTTCCACCCCCAACCGTTTAGCCAATCTGCGCAAAGGTACGATACGCAGAAGTTCCAGCCCTTCGGGAGGAACCTTTCCGAAACGGTCCTCCAACCGTGCCTTGAAAGCGAGCAGGTCCTTATCCAATTCCAATCCGTCCAGTTCACGATAAAGCAACATACGTTCGCTGCTGCTGGGGATATACTCATTGGGGAAAAGCAATTCCAAATCACTTTCCACCTGACATTCATCCACAAAGTTCTCGCCACTGATTTTCTCTTCTCCCGCTGCCTGCAACTCCTCTGCATAAAGATCGGCAAACTCATCCTCTTTCAACTCTTTCACCGCTTCGGCCAGTATCTTCTGATAAGTTTCATAACCCAAATCGGCAATGAAGCCACTCTGCTCCGCCCCCAGCATATTTCCTGCTCCACGGATATCCAAATCCTGCATGGCTATATGGATACCGCTGCCCAAATCACTGAAATTCTCAATGGCTTGAAGACGGCGCTTTGCCTCGGGAGTCAGTGAAGTCAATGGAGGCGCCAACAAATAACAGAATGCTTTTTTATTGCTTCTTCCCACACGTCCACGCATCTGGTGCAAATCACTCAATCCAAAATTCTGCGCCTGGTTGATGATAATCGTATTGGCATTCGGTATATCAATGCCACTCTCGATAATGGTGGTTGCCAGCAGCACATCATAATCATAGTTCACAAAGTCGAAAATAATCTTCTCCAGCTTTTCGGGCTCCATCTGTCCATGACCTATGCAGACACGGCAATCGGGTATATTCCGCTTGATCATGGATTCCAATTCTACCAGATTCTGTATGCGGTTATTGACAAAGAATACCTGTCCGTTACGGCTCATTTCAAAATTGATCGCTTCCGTTATGATATCTTCATTAAAGGTATGCACCTCTGTCTGAATGGGATAACGGTTGGGAGGCGGAGTCTGAATGACAGAAAGATCACGGGCGCCCATTAACGAGAACTGCAAAGTACGGGGGATGGGGGTAGCGGTCATAGTAAGTGTATCCACATTCACTTTCATCTGACGCAACTTCTCTTTCACACTAACTCCGAACTTCTGTTCCTCATCAATGATCAGCAATCCTAAATCTTTGAACTTAACACTTTTACCGATGATTTTATGTGTACCGACCAAAATATTTATTTTTCCATCCGCCAGTTCCTTCACTATTCTGGAAACATCTTTCGCACTGCGGGCACGGCTCAAATAATCCACCTTACATGGAAAATCTTTCAACCGTTCGCTGAAAGTCTGAAAGTGCTGATAGGCCAGCACCGTAGTGGGAACCAGCACAGCCACCTGTTTGTTATCAGCCACAGCCTTGAAAGCAGCACGAATAGCCACTTCAGTCTTTCCGAACCCCACATCACCACACACCAGACGGTCCATAGGACGGTCGCTCTCCATATCGGCTTTGGCATCCTGAGTCGCCTTCAACTGGTCGGGGGTATCCTCATAAATAAAGCTCGCCTCTAATTCATGTTGCATAAAACTGTCGGGACTATACGAGAATCCTTTTTCCTGTTTACGTTGCGAATACAGTCTGATCAGGTCACGGGCTATATCTTTGATTTTGCTCTTGGTACGCTCTTTCATTTTTTCCCACGCACCGGTCCCCAATTTGTTCAGGCGGGGAGTTTCTCCCTCCTTCCCTTTATACTTGGATATTTTATGCAGGGAATGAATGGAAACAAATACCACATCCTCATTCTGATAAATAAGTTTAATCACTTCCTGGGTAGTATTTCCATTCGGAATGCGTACCAATCCGCCAAAACGGCCTACACCATGATCTATATGTACCACAAAGTCACCCGGCTCAAACTGGCTCAACTCTTTTAAGGTCAATGCCACCTTACCGCTACGCGCCTTGTCACTACGAAGATTGTATTTATGGAAACGATCAAAAATCTGATGGTCTGTAAAAAAGCAGCTTTTCAATACATTATCTGTAAAGCCCTCATGTAAAGTCTTGTTGACCGGAATGAACGTAATATGATCGCCACGCTCCTCAAAGATATCTTTCAGACGCTTTGCCTGCTTCTCACTATCGGTACATATATATAAGGTGTAACCTCGTTTCTGATAATCAGTGAATGAAGTGCTTACCAAATCAAAATTCTTATGAAAAATAGGCTGGACCGTCGTATCGAAAGCCAACGTTGCCTGTGGAGTTCCTGTAGGTTTGTTACCAAATTCAATCCGTTTGAAATCCAAAGCCCGTACTGTAAATTCCGCCCCGTCTATCAGCTTCAGTTCCAAATTCATCAGTTCCGTCTTCTCTCCCTCGTATGCGGCAAGCGCCTGAGGAGAGAGTGCCTCCTCCCGTACTACCTGTATTCTTTCACGTACCCAAAGAAAGTCTTTCATTGCCAGAACTGTTTCCCGAGGAATGAATTCAAAGAAAGACACCCCGCTCTTGTCGGCGGCATTCGTCAGCTCGGGCACGATGGCAATGCTCTGTTTCTTCTCTTTCGAAAGCTGGTTTTCCACTTCAAAAGTACGGATGCTGTCTACCTCGTCACCAAAAAAGTCAATACGGTAAGGATACTCGGAAGCAAAAGAGAAGACGTCAATAATACTACCGCGTACAGCATATTGCCCCGGTTCATAAACATAATCCACATGCTCGAATCCGTAACCGGCCAGCACTTCCGTGATAAACTCTGTGTCCACATGCTCACCCACACCAAGTTTTAACGTCTTGTCCATCAGTACTTCTTGTGATACCACTTTCTCCGCCAACGCTTCGGGATAAGTCACCACACATAGCGGATCGCCTTTCTGTAAACGGCTCAACACTTCCGTACGCAGGATCTCATTGGCTGCATCTTTCTGCCCATATTTAACAGCCCGACGATACGAGGATGGAAAGAACAAAATATGCTCATCACCGTTCACCTGTGTCAGGTCATGATAAAAGTAACCCGCTTCCTCCAAGTCACCCAGTACAAATACAAATGTCTGTTTATTCTCTCTAAGAAAGGAGGAAACAAATAAAGCTGCCGCAGAAGCATGTAATCCTCCCAGGAAAATAGTCCTCACTGAGGAATCTTCCAATAACGCAGCCAGTCCCTTAGTGTTAGGATGACCGGCATAAATACGTTGCAATTCCGAAATATCCATATCTTTTTTTAAGATGGGGACAAAATTAAAGAAATATCTGATTACTTCCTCCTTTTTTTGCCAACTATTCAAGATTTTCCTATTTTTGTACGCTAATATATAACCCCATGGAAACAAAAGCAATAAACACAAAATTGAAAGGACACGCACGTGTAGATGTAGCTGATGTGCTACGCGGACTGGCAGTGATGGGAATCATCATCCTGCACTCTATCGAACATTTTAATTTCTACTCATTTCCCGATACAGCCGGACAAAGTGCGTGGCTGAACTTCTCGGACAAAGCCATTTGGAACGGGTTATTCTTCATGTTCGGCGGAAAAGCATACGCCATATTCGCTTTACTTTTCGGTTTTAGCTTTTTTATTCAAGATGACAACCAACGCCTACGGGGCAATGATTTCCGTCTACGTTTTTGTTGGCGGTTAATTCTTCTTTTCCTGATAGGTAATATCAATGCCAGTTTTTTCACAGCGGAAGTGCTGGTCCTTTATTCTTTAGTAGGTTTCATCCTGCCACTGACTTGCCGGCTGAAAGACAAATGGATATTTGCATTGGCATGTCTGCTATTGATCCAGCCATTGCCGCTTTATTATGTAATACGTGCCTGTCTCGATCCGGAATTTGTTACTCCGGCCATCCCCACCCGCAGCTTCTGGAATGCAACTTTTGCAGTGCAAAGCAATGGTAATTTTCTGGAAACCATCCGTGTCAATTTATGGGAAGGACAGTTGGCAAGCCTTGCCTGGGCCTGGGATCACGGACGGGTATTCCAAACAGCCGCCCTTTTCCTGCTCGGTATGCTGATAGGGCGCAAGGGACTTTTTTTGAAAGAGCACTTGAAGGTATGGAACAAGGTACTTGCAGGCTCACTCGTCGCATTTTTCCCTTTATATGGGTTGGGCAATATGCTACCGGACTTTATCACAAATAAATCCATTCTGACCCCTCTTTCACTAATCATCACCTCGCTTTCCAATTTTGCATTTATGCTGATTCTGGTATCCGGTGTCGTCTTCGCTTTTTACAAGACAAACTTACACGACGGATTAATGAAAATAACGCCATACGGAAAGATGAGCCTTACCAATTATATTACTCAAAGTATAGTAGGTTCCATGTTATACTACAACTGGGGATTTGCATTGCACAATCAGTTTGGTATCACAGCCAGCTGCCTGGCAGGAATAGTTTTCTTCATCTTGCAATTCTCTTTCTGCCGCTGGTGGATGAATCACCATTCTCACGGCCCGATGGAATATATATGGAAACGGGCAACCTGGCTGAAATAAGCCAAGAACCGAAATCTGCCCGCATTTGTTTATAAAAGACATACAAATAGAACTTTAAAATATGCGCGAAGAAATCATAAAACTATTAGACCAATATCGGTTAAAAGAAGCATTATCCCAAATGACAGGATATGCCACCCATACTTCCGACTGGCAATTAAAGAATGAGCTAGAAGCCCTGCAAACGTCATACGACCTGATGCTGCAATATACTTCAAAAGGGATGAAAGATCCCAATAAGGTGGAAATATACCATAAAATGTTACGCACGGCATACGAACTGGCCGACCGTATCCATATAGCCGTACAGGCAACACAAAATTACGGAGCCTATTATGACACAATGCGCACTTTTGTCCAAAGCCCTCCTCACAGCTATGCCGAATTACAAATGCAACTGGAGGCGTATACAGAAGATATGGCTACAGCACCATTGATATATACCACCGAGGCCAAAATAAATGAAGAAATGGATGCCATGAGAAAACGTCACGAAACAGCCGTAGACGAATTATTTGAAAAAATATGGGTATCCACCCGGTGGAGTGAATCGGAATATGCTGAAGCGCAAACTTTGTTCAACTCACTATTGATCCAAGTCAACGACCTTTCCATAATGGTCAGCGCCGTTACCATGAGCCTGCTACAAATATTCGACATCCGCAAGTTCATGTTTCTATTGAACGCCTATACCCATCAGGATACCATGCTGAATCAGCGGGCTATTGCAGGGATCGCACTAACATGCTACTATTATGAAAAGCGTATCCTTCAATACCCTGAAGCCGTGTCGCGCATAAATGAACTGAATGAAAATTCCGAGTTCATCAAAAACCTGCATCATATCCAGATTCAATTATTGCAATCTTCCCGTGAAACCCGAAAGATAGACAAGAAGATGCGTGAAGAAATCATTCCCGAAATGATGAAAAATCCCAAACTTAATTTGGAAGGACTGGATGAAGATGCCGAAGATCATAATCCGGAATGGGAAGAATGGATTGACCGTTCAGGCATTACCGATAAATTGCGCGAATTAGGTGAACTGCAAATGTCCGGGGCAGATGTGTATATGAGTACCTTTTCACAGCTGAAACAATTCCCGTTTTTCCGCAAAATTTCTCACTGGTTCTATCCTTTTGATCCCCAATATCAGGATATCGCCAAATTATCTCTCGGAAATGACGAACAAAAAATCTCTCTGCTCAACATTTTGATGAATTCGGATGTATTCTGCAATTCCGACAAATACTCTTTTTGTTTTACCATGTTACAAATGCCGGAAAGCCAAAGGAATCTCATGCAGCAACAATTGAACGGACAACATGAAGCTTCTGAAGAACTGAAAGAACGTTTAAAAGAGATGTCACAATCAAAAGCCCGCGCTGAATTCGTGAGCCGGCAATACATTCATGACCTCTACCGTTTCTTCAAATTATGGTCAAGAAGACATGAAATACATGACATTTTTGAGGACACTCTGGACTTATGGAATAAAGAAGCATTGTCTCAAGCCTTGTTACACAAAGAGTATATCAACAAACTGGCAGATTACCTATTCACACACGACGACTTGGCAGAAGCCGGAATTCTCTATGATAAATCAATTGAATTATACAATCGTAAAAATGCCGAATTATGGCAGAAAGCAGGTTTCATTTATCAGAAAATCGGTTCCTATAAAAAAGCGATAGATTATTACCTGCAATCAGATCTGCTGATCCCTGATAATACATGGAATAACCGCCATTTGGCACAATGTTATAGAAAAGAGGGAAACTACCCAAAAGCTTTGGAATATTATAACAAGGTGGAACAGGCACAGCCCGACAGTCTGAATCTGGCACTACAAATAGGACAATGCCTGATGGCACTGGAACGATACGATGAAGCACTGGCTTATTTCTTCAAAGTGGAGTATCTGGATAAAAAGCCACAGAATGCCCGACGCGCCATCGGATGGTGTTCCTTCATTACCGGCAACCATCAACAAGCCAAGAAATATTACGACTTGCTGATATCCGAGCCCAAGCCCATTATGGAAGACTGGATGAATGCAGGACATGTGTATTATATCCTGAATGAAACAGAAAAATCAATAGAATATTATCGCAAAGCCCAGGAACTATGCGACAGTCATGATGAGTTTGTCCGCCTTTACCAAATAGATAAGAAAGACTTGATAAAGCAAGGCGCCAATGAAGTAGACTTGTTTATACTTCCCAAGACGACCTTAAGTAATATCATTGCCAATGAACTGGGAGTAGGTTTTAAAGTGACCTCAGGACCGGTGCTGGATAAACCGGGTGATTTGGCGGGAGTACTGACCAGCCTGGAACCCAATGATGTGCTTTTTATTGATGAAATACATCGGTTGAGCCCTGTGGTAGAAGAATATCTGTATTCTGCCATGGAGGATTATCGTATCGATATAATGATAGACAAGGGACCTTCGGCGCGTAGTATCCAGTTGGAGTTGAGCCCGTTTACTTTGGTTGGAGCCACTACCCGGAGTGGGTTGCTGACTGCGCCTTTGCGTGCCCGTTTTGGAATTAATCTTCATTTGGAGTATTATGACGATGATGTATTGACAAGCATTATCCGTCGTTCAGCTACTCATATTGCCCTAGTGTGCCCTTGTGACGTGAAAGCGGCGGGTGAGATTGCTTCGCGCAGCCGTGGAACGCCCCGTATTGCAAATGCGCTGTTGAGGCGCGTCCGTGATTTTGCCCAGGTGAAAGGTTCCGGAAGGATTGATGTGGAAATTGCCCGGTTTGCTTTAGAAGCCTTGAACATTGACAGGTATGGACTGGATGAGATAGATAACAAGATTTTATGTACTATTATAGATAAGTTTAAGGGAGGCCCTGTGGGGCTGACTACTATTGCAACCGCTTTGGGTGAAGACGCCGGAACAATAGAGGAGGTTTATGAACCTTTTTTGATTAAAGAAGGTTTCTTAAAACGTACTCCGCGTGGACGTGAGGTCACGGAACTGGCCTATATGCACCTGGGACGGAGCATTTATAATAGTCAGAAGACATTATTTGATGATTAAAAGATGGCAGGATTAAAAGCATTAGCCAAGGAAACAGCCATATATGGGATGAGTAGTATCATCGGGCGGTTCCTGAATTATTTGTTAGTACCGATATATACCAACGCTTTGCCTGTGGAATCGGGGGGCTATGGTATCATTACCAATATGTATGCTATAACTGCCTTGCTGATGGTGCTTTTAACATATGGTATGGAAACCGGATTTTTCCGGTTTGCCAATAAGGGGGTGGATGATCCGATGCGCGTCTATTCCACTACTTTGCTTTCGGTAGGGGCGACTGCGCTCTTGTTTTTAATCGTTTGTCTTTCTTTTCTGCATCCCATAGCAGGTTTCTTGGGATATGGAGAGCATCCGTGGTATATGGGGATGATGCTGATTGTAGTCGCAATGGACGCTTTCCAAGCTATTCCTTTTGCTTATTTGCGATATAAGAAACGCCCTGTTAAGTTCGCTGCATTGAAATTGTTGTTCATTTTTGCCAGCATTGCCTTGAATATCGCTTATTTTGTAGGTATGAAAGGAGAGAATGTCGGAGTGGCTTTTGCTATAAATCTGGCTTGTACTTCTTTGGTGATGCTGTGTATGTGGAAAGAATTGGTGGGCTTCAGATATGTGCTGGACAGGGAGTTGTTGCGGCGTATGCTGCATTATTCTTTCCCGATATTGATTCTGGGTATTGCCGGAATCTTAAATCAGGTAGCCGATAAAATTATTTTTCCGTTTGTTTATCCTGATAAGGCGGAGGCGACCATCCAGTTGGGTATTTATGGGGCTGCCAGTAAAATAGCTATGATAATGGCCATGCTGACACAGGCTTTCCGGTTTGCATACGAGCCGTTTGTTTTTAGTAAGAGTAAAGAAAAGGATAGTCGGGAAATGTATGCCAAAGCGATGAAGTTTTTCATTATCTTCACTTTGCTGGCCTTTTTGGCTGTTATGTTTTACCTTGATATATTGCGTTATATTTTAGGACGTGATTATTGGGTAGGGCTTAAAGTTGTACCTATTGTCATGGCTGCCGAAATGTTTATGGGTATTTATTTCAATCTTTCTTTTTGGTATAAGCTGATTGATGAAACAAAATGGGGAGCTTATTTTTCATTGGTGGGATGCAGTATCATTATCCTGATAAATATTTTCCTTATTCCGGTGTTTGGCTATATGGCGTGTGCGTGGGCAGGTTTTGCCGGATATGGAGTAGCTATGCTTCTCTCTTATTTTGTAGGGCAGAAAAAATATCCTATTAATTATGATTTGAAAGCGATAGGTAACTATGTGGCGTTAGCGCTGGTACTTTACATTGTTTCAGTTTATCTTCCTATTCAAAATATATTCTTGTTGTTGGGTGTTCGTACATTACTGTTGTTATTGTTTGTGGCATATATTGTGAAAACGGACTTCCCCTTGCAGCAGATACCTGTTATAAACCGATACATAAAGAAATAGCTATGAGTGACCTGAAGAATGATTTGAAGAATGTGCCTTATATAAAGCAGTTCTTTGGTGAATATCTTGATTTGCGCAAGGATAAGGATAATGAAGCCTTGATTGTAGAAAGTATTCGTAACGGTGTTGAGTTCAAAGGAACTAATTTGTGGATTCTTATATTCGCAATTTTTATTGCTTCATTGGGCTTGAATGTGAATTCTACGGCAGTGATTATCGGTGCTATGTTGATATCTCCGCTGATGGGGCCGATTATGGGAGTGGGGCTGGCTATCGGACAGAATGATTTTGAACTGTTGAAACGTTCTCTGAAAAGTTATTTGGTGGCGACTGTATTTAGTGTGATTACATCCACGATTTATTTTTCGCTGACTCCGTTGGATGAAGTGCAATCGGAGTTGCTGGCACGTACTTCTCCTACTATATATGATGTGCTTATAGCTTTATGCGGTGGCTTGGCCGGTATTATCGCCTTGTCTACAAAGGAGAAGGGGAATGTTATTCCGGGGGTAGCTATTGCTACGGCTTTGATGCCGCCTTTGTGTACTGCCGGATTCGGGCTTGCTACCGGAAATTTACTTTATTTTTTAGGTGCGTTCTATTTGTATTTTATCAATTCAGTATTTATCAGTCTGGCTACTTTTATCGGGGTGCGTGTCATGCATTTCCAACGTAAGGAGTTTGTGGATAAGGAGCGTGAGAAATTGGTAAAGAAATATATTATTTTTATTACTTTGGCTACGATGTGTCCTGCTGTTTATCTGACTTATGGCATTGTAAAAAGTACTATTTATGAAGCTTCTGCCAACAACTTTATCAACGAGGAGCTGAATTTTAATAATACCCAAGTAATAGACCGGAAGATTTCTTTCGAGAAGAAGGAAATACGTGTTGTGCTAATAGGCAATGAGGTTTCGGAAACAGAAATAGCAACCGCAAGGGATAACTTGAAACTTTTTAATCTGGCAGGAACCAAACTGGTTGTTCTTCAAGGAATGAATAATGATGCGATGGATATTGGCAGTATAAAGGCGCAAGTGATGGAGGACTTTTATAAGAATAGTGAGAAACGTTTGCTGGAGCAGCAGGAAAAGATTAAGTCTTTGGAAAACGAACTTAATGTATATGCCGCATACAATACCGTAGATAAAAAGATAATTCCCGAACTTAAAGTACTTTATCCTGCAGCAGAAGCTATAGCCATGGCGAAGACTGTGGAATTGCAGGTAGACTCAACCCAAACGGACACATTGACAATAGTCTTGATGAAATTCAGTAAAAAACCTGTAGGAAAAGAACAGGAAAAGATTTCCGAATGGTTGAAGGCACGTGTCGGGGCGAAAAAACTTAAATTAATTGTAGAATAAAACCATGAAAAAACTACTATTGCTGCTGTCTTTCCTGCCTTTATGTATATGGGGTAATGAGGGAATGTGGCTTCCTTGTTGCCTTAGCAAACAAACTCAACAAGTGATGAAAGAAATGGGATTGGAACTTTCATCTGAACAATTGTATAATCCCGGAGGAAAAGCATTGGCTAATGCTGTTGTTAGTTTTGGAGGTTTTTGCTCGGGGGTTGTTGTATCTCCGGATGGCTTGGTTTTTACTAACCACCATTGTGGGTATGATGCCATTCAGCAGCATAGTTCTGTGGAGCATGATTATTTGCGAGATGGTTTTGTAGCCGACTCCTTAAGTAAGGAGCTTCCTAATCCGGATTTATTTGTCAGTTTCCTGATACGCACAGAGGATGTGACGGAGCGTGTGTTGCAAGCTATTCCAGTCGGGACAAAGGAAAATGACCGTGCGCTGATTGTGGATTCTATTTCCACATTGCTTGCTCAGGAAGCTGTGGCGAATGATACGTTGCTGCGTGCTGAGATAACTCCTTTTTATGGTGGTAATGAGTTTTATCTGTCTGTGTATAAAGATTATTATGATGTTCGTCTGGTGTTTGCTCCTCCCTCTTCTGTAGGCAAGTTTGGCGGGGATACAGATAATTGGGTATGGCCCCGCCATACCGGGGATTTCTCTGTTTTCCGTATTTATGCTGATCAGAATAATCAACCGGCAGCTTATTCTCCGGAGAATGTGCCTTATCATCCGGATTATTTTGCTCCTGTTTCTTTGGGCGGGTATGAACAAGGTTCATTTTGCATGACTATGGGATATCCCGGTTCTACCAGCAGGTATTTGTCTTCATTTGGGATAGACGAAAGGATTAATACGGATAATGCCGCTATGATTAATGTCCGTACCATCAAGCAGGCTATCTGGAAAAATGCAATGGAAAAAAGTGATGATATTCGCATTAAATATGCTTCCAAGTATGCACAAAGCTCTAACTATTGGAAGAATAGTATAGGCATGAATCAAGCGGTAAAAGAGTTGAAAGTGATAGAGAAAAAACAAGCTTTGGAGCGCCAGTTGCAAGAATGGATCCGTCGGGAACCTGATAAGCGAAGCAAATATGCAAGGGTTCTGACTGAACTGGAGCTGAATTATCGTAATCGTAGAAATGCGGCGCGGGCTATAGCATATTTTGGAGAAACATTTGCTAATGGACCGGAGTTGATTACGGCAGCCTTGGCTGTACTGAATTTTGATTTTGAGGCAGAGGAGAGTGATTTGGAGCGTAATATGCGGCAATTGTTGGAGATTTATGCCAATATGGATATAAGTGTGGATAAACAAGTCTTTGTGGCTATGTTGAAAGAATATGCGGCTGAGGTAGGCAAGGAGTTTTTACCTGATGTTTATCCATTGATAGAGAAAGATTTTAAAGGTGATTACCAAGCTTATGTAGATGATTTGTATGCTCGTTCCTCTTTAAAGACACCGCATGGGTTTGAACAGGTGGTGAAGGGAGATACCACTTATGTCTTGTTTGATGACCCTGCGGCTTCTTTTGCTATTGATATGTTGGTGAAATTTTATGAATTCAATCAGTCGGTGGAAGAAGCTAGTATGAATATTGAGAAAATGAACGTTTGCTGAATGAAGCAATGCGTGAGATGGAGGCAGATAGGGTGTTTTATCCGGATGCTAATTCTACTATGCGTCTGAGTTTTGGCATGGTGGGTGGTTACTCACCGAAAGATGCTATTGAATATTCTTACTTTACGACGACAAAAGGTATTTTTGACAAGATAAGGCAGTATAAGGGAGATAGTGATTTCGATGTGCTTCCTTCTGTAGTCGAATGCTTGAGAAAGGAAGGATTTCGGACGTTATGCTACCGGAGATGGTAATATGAATGTTTGCTTTATTTCGGATAATGATATTACGGGAGGGAATTCCGGTAGTGGAATGTTTAATGGAAAAGGGGAATTAATAGGTCTTGCTTTTGACGGGAATTGGGAAGCAATGAGTGGAGATATTGTTTTTGAACCTAATTTGCAGCGTTGTATCGGGGTGGATATCCGCTATGTTCTTTACATGATTGAAAAAATATGGGAAAGCTTCCCGTTTGGTCGATGAACTGAAATTGACAGACTAAAAGAAAAATATGAAATGACAGGAAGCTTGGGTATGTCAAAGTTCCGATAGTTTGTCATATAATCTTTCATCCGGAAAGATGGCAAAAAAACTGTTAATATTAATTCGATGTAAACAAGGATATTCGGCAAATCTTTTTTTGAATAATATGATAAATCCAACTGACTCATAATGAATCAGTTGGATTTATCGTATTATTTGCGGAATGTCCTTGAAAATGACAGGTTGTTTCAAATTCTGCCTGCTCCGCTATTATTCGAGAGAAGTGGATGTTATTTGCATATTTCTACTATGCCCAATTCTCTTTCATGAAGTTGGCTTCCTCATTTCTTGGATTTCTTTTTCTTATTGTTATCGCTGTTAAAGAATTGTTTCCAATCGTCTTTCGTTTTGGGACCGCGTTCTTCAATGTAGCCACGTTCCGCACGGCTGGGTCTTCCTTCTTTTGAGGTCGTTTTTTTATTGGACCTGTCACTTTTTTTGCCGAATGAAGCATTCCTTGCTGCACTGCTTCTGCGTTCGCCATTGTCGTTTTTGCCATTATTGTCACCGGCAACTTCTACTACAATTTTCCGGCCGCCATTCAGATTAACCTTGTTCAATGCTTTAATCACGTCCTGTGCCTGATTTTCTGCTACTTCGAAGAAAGAGAAATTCTGCATCAGGTCTATTCGTCCGATGGTAGTACGTTGCTTCTTCATGTTGCGGTTAATCAGTTCTATGATTTGGTTGGCATAGAAACCGTCTGTCTTTCCTACATTCAGGAATAGACGGGTGTATCCTTTTTCTGCTTTACGCTCTGTCTTTTCACGAGCACTGCCATGATCCTTGCGTTCTTTGGAGCCACGTTCGCTGCGACGGTCATTTGTGCTGGGAATTTCTATTTCCGGAGCGTTACTATAGTATTCCAAGAAGCGGTTAAATTCCATTGACACCACGCGCTTTATCAGATCTTCCTTTGAAAGCCATTCCAGTTTACGATAGATTCCGGGTAGGAAGGATTCAATTTCTTCATCGTTTACTTTTACCTTTTCTATGTCATCTATCAATTTAATCAATTGCTGCTCGCAAATTTGTTTACCACTGGGCATCTCACCCATGATAAATTTTTTGTTGATGATTCGTTCTATCTCACGCATCTTGCCTTTTTCGCGCAGGTTGATGATGGCAATAGAAATACCTGTTTTTCCGGCACGTCCTGTACGACCACTACGATGAGTATAGCTTTCTATATCATCGGGCAAGCCATAATTAATGACATGAGTAAGGTCATTTACATCTAGGCCACGGGCTGCTACGTCGGTAGCAACTAAAAGCTGTAAATGGCGTTGGCGGAATTTTTGCATCACTAAGTCGCGCTGGGCTTGTGAGAGCTCACCGTGCAAAGAGTCTGCGTTATAACCGTCTTGTATTAATTTATCTGCAATTTCCTGAGTTTCTTTACGGGTACGACAGAAAATGATGCCATAAATCTGTGGATAATAATCCGCGATACGTTTCAATGCGGCATATTTGTCTTTAGCGTGTACTAAATAGGCTATGTGATTGACGTTTTTACTGCCCTCATTTTTGGTACCGATAGTGATTTCTTTTGCGTCATGCAGATATTTTTTGGCGATGCGTGAGATTTCCGGACTCATGGTAGCCGAGAACATCAAGGTATTCCGGTCTTCAGGAACTTTTTCAAGGATAGCATTTATGCTATCAGTAAATCCCATATTCAGCATTTCATCGGCTTCGTCCATTACTACATCTGTAATTGTTTCTAGTTTGGCAACCTTTCTTTCTATTAGATCAATTAGTCGTCCGGGAGTAGCCACAATAATATGTACGCCTGTTTTCAACATGCGTATTTGGCTTTCGATGGATGAACCACCATATACGGGAAGGATTTTCAGCCCGTCAATGTACTTGGAGTAATCGTTCAGATCGCCTGCAATCTGCAAGCACAATTCGCGTGTGGGGCATAAAATTAGTGCTTGAGGTGCACGGTGCTTTACGTCAACTTTTTGGATAAGCGGCAGACCAAATGCGGCTGTTTTTCCAGTCCCTGTTTGTGCTAGGGCTACTACATCGTTGCCGTTTCCCAATAAATACGGTATTACTTCTTCTTGTACCGGCATGGGATTCTCATATCCCATTTCTTTAATCGCTTTTAGTATTTCCGGGGAAACGCCTAACTCTTCAAATGTCTTCATTTATTTTCAAATATCTAATTCGCTGCAAAGATACGGATAATCATGGGATTATATGGCGCTTATGCAATATTTGTTTTTATCAGTAGTGTATTTTTAGGGAATATTGGCTAAAGCGTGTCGGGAAGTGATAAGAAAATTTTAGGTATAAGGTGAAAATACTCTGCCGGTATGGCAATTGAAATGCTTTATCGGTCAGAGTATCCGGATTAAAGATATGAGAATTTTATGGTGTCAGAGTGTTTGTATATGTGGCTGTTTATATTATTCATCTTCTTCTCTATATTCTAAAATATCTCCGGGCTGGCAATCTAGTTCCCTGCAAATAGCCTCAAGGGTAGAGAAACGGATGGCTTTCGCTTTCCCGGTTTTCAATATGGAAAGGTTAGCAGGAGTCAGGTCTATCTTTTCGGCTAAATCTCCCAGCGAAATCTTTCGTTTCGCCATCATTACGTCTAAATTTACTATAATTGGCATAGATCAATTCATTTTGGGTTTATTCGGGTTCTCATCTACTGCGCGCCACCAAAGGGTGTGGCGTTGTGTCAGTTTATTAAAGGCATACAGACAGAAGCAAGTCCATCCAATGTTGATCGATATCCTTACTATTTTGTTGTCCAACGATGGATGTAACACAAGGAAATAGATGAATGAACTTACAAACAGAGTAGCTATCAGGCAAAGTATCAAATAAAAGATGCTTTTTCTTTTTGAGGGGAAAGTATTTTTTTTCTTTCATGGCATTTTTCTTAAATTGGTTAAATCCTGTTCTTCTTCATTTTTGCCCCGATAGCAATATTCTCGGCAAAAGAATGGGAATATCACAGCTACCAGTCGGAGAATAACTGGCATAGCTGATGATTTTGTAGCCCGGCAGGCTGATTTGCTCAACTGCTGCGTTTCCTACAATCCATTCGTCAACAGCTATGAGGATTTCCAAGCTTGCACTGGTGTATGCAAACCAACGGAGGCGCCGTACATTGGCAGATGTAAATACTTCGCGGCGTGAGATGGAAATGAGCAACCGGATCAATGAGCAGAAACCGATGAGAAAAAGGAATATTCCGGGTATGGCAAGTCCCATGACAAGGATGTGCCAGGCCGATGGCTTGGCATACGTTTCTATTTCAGTCACTGTGTAGGGGAGTGTCCAGTCCACGCGGTTGTTGCTCAGTGAATCGACAGTAGTTTCAGGTAACGGCTCTACATTCAGTTTGACTGAGGTTGCATGATGGGGTATAATGTGGCGTCCAGGCTCATATATTTCCATTGCACTGTTATGTCCATCTTCAAATCCTTTCTTGAAATCTCTCCAATTTTCATCCAATCCTCCAAAGAAGTTTGCAATGATGGCTATAATGGCTATGACACCTAATATTCTGAACTTGTTCATAGTCTGCTTTGTTTTTTTAAATGGTTAAATCTTGTTCTTCTTTCAGTTTGATGGCCTGGGCATATATTTCGGCAAAAATGGCCAGCAATAGGGCTGACAGGAACATGCTCCAAGGAATCTGTACGCTTTCTACCTGGTATCCGGATAATTGGATGCTGTGGGTAGCTATGTCATAATTGATATATTGTGCCAGTGTTTTGATGATACTTGCTACAATGATGGTTGCACTAATGAGGCGTACCCGGAAAACATTACTGGGATTGAACAGGTCTTTTTTACGGATAGAAAGTATCAGTCTGATGAAACAATAAAGAGCGCCCAAGGTGATCAGACTAAAGGGTATGGCTATTATTCCCATAACTAGTTGAATAAGGGCGTCTTTGGGTGTATTTTCCTGTTCTATTTTTATACTTGTTATGTGATACTTCAGGAAGTTCCCTTTTTCTATGACACTGGGGATTGAATCATTCAATTCATTTCCTTCTGTAGGAACAACGTTCACATAAAACAAGGGTTGCAGTTTGTTTCCTATGTCACCGCGTGAGGCATCACTGGCGCCTTCCATACCTCCCAGGAATGCGTTGTACATACATCCGGCAAAGGCTATCAGCAGCAGGAAACATAGGATATTTAATTTTGTTTTCATTGTTACATTTATGCTTGTGTGTTAGTGACTTCAGAGGATGTTCCCGGCTGTGGCAAATGTTTGTTCAGATAGAAATACATGCCGACTAGGATGATTATGGCGGCTGCCAAAAGGATGTAAGTAGGTGTGGCGCCAATCATATCAACCGTTTTTTCATTCAACTCTTCTTGGGTTGATGTAGCCATGGCAATGGTAGCCAGGGAGTTATTTAGAAAATGCCCTATCATTCCCGGTATAATGCTTCCTGTGCGGTAATAAAGCCATCCGAATACCAATCCCAGACAGAAGGCGAAAGGTACTTGCGCCGGATTGACATGGATGAGACCGAAAATGAGTGCTGACAGGAGGATTGCCATACCGGGTCTTTTTCCGGTTTGCAGGAAATGCCCTTCAATGGCTCCACGGAACAGCAACTCTTCTACCAGAGGTGCCATGACGGCAATGGCGATGATGCCGAATACATTGCGGCTCATTCCTATGAATGTGTCTTCCACTAGGTTGGGCAGTTCTATGAATTCGCTGGCTACATTGCAGATGAACATGGCTGCTATAATGAAGGGAATACTCAATAAAATGGTTTTTGCAGGTACTTCAGTCCAGCTTGTCTTGTTGAATTGAACGTATTTAAAGTAGATCAGGTGCCAGATCATGGCTATTCCTGCCAGTACCATAACGAGTCCTGTCATAGAGGCTGTATTCTTACCTGCGGCATAAGCCAGATTATCATTTTCTGAAATTTCGTTCATCACTTTAATAATTCCCGCCGGAAGTCCTACCAGGAAGGTGAAAGCTAACTGATAAGCGAAGTAATAAAGTACTAATTTAATTGCGCGTCCCATAATAGAATGTTTATTGGTTTAAAATGGATTTGAATTAAGGGGTAGGACGGACTTCCGCATCCGTCCTGAGGGTATCTGTTTCTTTAAGTAAGCATCCTTGGGTTTCTCCTTGGTGCGATCAAAATCATGGTTGTTTTCATCTGGTTGTCTTTTAAATTTGGTTGATTTGTTTTTAGTTCATCAAGTGAGCAATGGCATGTTTGCATGGAACGTACCAATGGTTCATGAATAGGATAAGAAATGCTAAAATAAGGATAATTGCGCTTTTTTGTTGTGCTCTTTGGGCCAGTGGGGTGTTGACAGGAATCTTGGTCAGGACCAGTCTTCCCAAAGCTATTCCCAAAAGCATACCCAAGCCTAATCCTATTTGCGGATATAAAAATCCGACCATCATTCCTATGTACATTCCTATGGTTTGCCACAGGCTGGTCGCATTCTTATTTTGGGTTTGTGTTTCATTCAAAGTTTCCATTACTTTTTGTTTTGTGTGTCGGCCAACAAGTTTGCGTTGTTGCCTTCACGGTAAATACTTTCTTGTTTGTTATGGTTGAAAGTGCTCTCTTTGGCGTTCCATTCAGCGTAGTTGAGTTTGATTTCATAGACTCCGGGAGTTACGGTAAGCAGATAGGCCGGCTTCCACAGTTCCCGGTAAGCATCCCAGCGATAAGCTTTTTTCTCAATTACCTGACCATTTTCATCGTGTTTGTACTCATACTTCAGTTTGCGTGTCAATGTTTTGCCGTCTTCATTCAGTGTGTACACGGTTGTGTTTGTGTCATTCTGACCGTAGATGTACTTTGTGTTTCCTGTTTGTGCGTTTGCTGTTGTTGTACAACTCATCATTACTACTGCAATTGCTGCTAAAACTGATTTTAATACTGACTTTTTCATTTTTACTTCGTGTTTTAATGTTTGTGTTTATTCTTTCTTGTTTCTCGATATTCATTTATCGTTTATCGATATGCAAATGTATATCTTATTTTGATACTACAAAAGAAAACGAAAAAAAATATCGAAAAACGATAAAAATATATCTTTTTTCGTGCTTTGTAGGATGGAAGTGTATGAAGAAACAGATTTTATGCAAGAAGTGACTGGTATCGGTGAATTAATTCTTCCGATAGCGTTTGCGTTCACTGGCAGGGGCGATTTTGTCTGCCCTAATACATGGAATGAACTGTTTTCGAGCAGGCAAAACTGACTGTAAACGAAGATGTGTAGAAAGAGTAGTTTGAAAGGGGGAAGGCTGTACAATGCTCCCTTGTATTTAGAGAAGAATTTTGGCCGTTTTTTCCCGGTCTTTATGCATTTGGGCAATGAGTGCATCTATAGTGTCATATTTTTCTTCAGGGCGAAGATACTTTACGAACTCAATGCGCATTTCTTTGTGGTAGATATTCTCCGAAAAATTGAGGATGTTCACTTCAATACTTAAATTGTTGCCGTTATTGATAGTAGGGCGGTGTCCTATGTTCAACATTCCTGCCCATTTTTTTCCTTCCACATATACATATACTGCATAAACTCCTTCCGAGGGAATTAACTTGTCGCTACAATCCACTTGCAGGTTAGCTGTAGGGAATCCTATTTTTCTGCCTACTTTGTAGCCATCTACCACTGTTCCATCCAGATAGTAGTTATACCCCAGGAATTTGGCAGCCTGACTTACTTTACCTTCTTTTAATAGTTGGCGGATGACTGAAGAGCTGATTTTTCCCTCTTTGTCTGTGTAAGCTCGCGCGCGTACTATATATATGTTCAGTTCCTCACCATAACGGCAATAATCTTCAAAATTTTCACTGCGGTTGTGACCGAAACGATGGTCGTAGCCTATAACTAATGTATGGATATTGAACTTGTTACGTAGCAACTGCATAAACTCTCGAGCCGAAAACAGTGAAAGTTCCTGTGTAAAAGGGAGAAGAAAGCAGTAATCTACTTGCATCGTTTCCAATAATTCGAGTTTCTCTGTTGGTGAAGAAAGTAATTGCGGACGATAAGCGGTTTGTATCACTTGTCTGGGATGTACAGGAAAAGTGATCAATGCAGAATATAACCCATCCTTGGCAGCGACCTCTTTTACTTGATTAATAAGAAAGCGGTGTCCGCGATGCACTCCATCGAAGAAGCCGATAGTGGCAACTGAAGGAGGCAATGTTTGATGGTTTATATCTGATATTATTTTCATTATTCAAAAAGTGAACTTAAATCTTCTCCAATATGGTAATGATAGGACTGTATGCCAAGCGATATTGCTGCCTGGCAATTGATTGCCGAGTCATCTATAAAAAACGTTTCTTCGGGCAAGATGTTTGCTTCTTTCATCATTTGCTCATAAATGTCTTTTTCCGGTTTGGCCTTGTGCATTTCAAAAGACAGAAAAATATCTTCAAAAAAGTCATTTACACGGAATCCCCGATAACAGAACATTTGCTCACAGGCATAATCCCAATGTATCCGGTTGGTATTACTAAGCAGGTAAACCATATAATGTTCGCGTAACTTTAGCAATAAGTCCAGCTTTTCACGAGGAATATCAAGTAGCATCAGGTTCCACATATCATCAATTTCATGGTCGGACAGGGCTTCGCTGACCTCCTTACGAATGGCTTTCCGGAATTCTTCCGGGCTGATTTCACCCAATTCAAATTGGGAAAAGAAACCTTTTCCCCTGAACTGGCATGCCTGTTTCTCTATATCTCGAAATCCTGCTTTACGAAAAGCATTCAAGCAATTGTCAAAATCCAGATTTATTAATACTCCTCCTAAATCAAAAACGACATTTTTAATCTTACTGTCCATAACTCTTTATGTGCTTTATTCTCTTTCTTAGTCTTTTTTCTGTATTCGTTTTATCCAACGGTAGATTTCACCAATCCACAATACGAATGACGTTCCTGCGATAATATAAACCCAAGTCATGAAATTCATAGGTTCGGTACGGAACACTTTACCTCCGAACTCGACAATCAGAATTTGTCCGACTAAAATAATGATAGCCACACTTAGCATGCCTAATGCATGACGGGAATCCTTGAATACAGAATGGTTGGTTCCGAAAACACTGGCATTAAATAGATTCCAGAATTGCAGCATCACGAAGATCGTGAAGAATTGCGTCAAAGCTTGTCCTACTAAATCTGCTGGCATCTGTTTGATAATGACAATTAATGTCATCAGTATGGCAAGGAAGCAGAAGCCTACACCTAGTATATTTTTACGCATGGCTTTGGTGATGATGAAATCATCGGTCTTGCGTGGCTTTTCATCATGACGTCTGCACTGGGGGGAATAGATGCTAGGCCATGGCGCAAAGT
>ENA-OQDL01000203-OQDL01000203.1-human-gut-metagenome-genome-assembly--contig:-NODE-203-length-40466-cov-5.798929_pt1 | contig 40466 bp, 37 predicted proteins | sample MGYA00242782_ERZ504609 | MGnify/ENA primary metagenome ERZ504609 (study PRJEB26092, sample SAMD00036320) | human gut metagenome | host: Homo sapiens | study: EMG produced TPA metagenomics assembly of... | reverse complement strand
GCTGCGGCACGGCATCTGCGTTGCCAAAATGCTCGATAATACACAAAGTATTATCTGCGCTTTTGGCTTAGCAGCTGCCGCACCTCGCTCGCCGTATCGGCACTTAGAATTATGCGGTATTGCCCTAATAAAAACAACAGGAACATTGCAATGTACAGCAGTGTTCCTGTTGTTTTTTCTGCAGAAGTTTATTGCGCATGGCGGGGTGTCACTATATATCATTACACGTGTCTTGACACGTGTAATGAACAGTGCTATACTGTCAAAGTTGGAATTACAGAAGAAACCGAGGAAACCACATGAAAATGGCTAATATGGATGACTATTTTGACGTAGTCATCGTCGGCACCGGCGCTGCGGGCCTTTACTGCGCCCTGAATCTGCCTGCGCGGTACCGCATTCTTCTGCTTACAAAGCAGAAAGCGGACGAGAGCGACTCCTTCCTTGCGCAGGGCGGCATTTGTATGCAGCATGGCGAGGCAGACTACCGCCCCTTTTTTGATGATACGATGCGGGCAGGCCATTACGAGAACAACCCAGCCACAGTAGACCTGATGATTCGTTCCTCCAACTCGATCATCCGGGATCTGGTGCGCCGCGGCGTCCGCTTTGCGCGGGATGACCACGGGGCTCTGCGCTTTACCCGGGAGGGAGCGCACTCCCGCCCGCGCATTCTGTTCCATGAGGATATTACCGGCCACGAGATCACCCAGACCCTGCTGAACGAGGTCCTGCGCTGCGAGAACATCGAACTGCGCGAGCATACGACTCTGCTGGATTTCTTCGCCGATGCCTCGGCCTGCGGCGGCGTCATTGCTGCCGGCCTCGACGGCGAACCGCGAGCCATCGGGGCAGGGGCGGTGGTGCTGGCCTGCGGCGGCATCGGCGGGTTGTATAAAAAACTCCACCAACTTCCCCCACATCACGGGGGATGCCATCGCCATGGCCCTGCGCCACGGCGTTGCCTGTGAGCACTTGGACTATATCCAGATCCACCCCACGACTTTGTACAGCCACCGAAAAAGGCCGTCGCTTTCTGATTTCGGAATCGGTTCGCGGGGAGGGGGCGCTGCTGCTGGATAAAAACGGGAACCGCTTTACCAACGAATTGCAGCCCCGCGACGTGGTGAGCGCAGCGATCCGCGCCCAGATGGAAAAGGACGGCACTGACCATGTGTGGGAGGATATGCGCCCCATCGGTGAGGCGGCTATCCGTGAGCATTTCCCCAACATTCTGGAGCGCTGCGAGGAGGAGGGGTACGACCCCATCCATGAACCGATCCCCGTTGTACCGGCCCAGCATTATTTTATGGGCGGCATCACGGCGGACCTGAGCAGCCGCACAGCACTGCCCCGGCTGTATGCCTGCGGCGAGACCTGCTGCAACGGTGTGCATGGACGCAATCGGCTGGCCAGCAATTCCCTGCTGGAATCTTTGGTCTTTGCACAGCGCGCGGCAGATGATATACTATACGGAGAACCGCCTGTCTTTACAGGCGATAAGCCCGATTTGGCCCCATACCGTGAACAGGAACCGCTGTTTGCCGCGTATCGGCAGGAGGTTCTGACCGCTATTGAGAGGAGTAAAAACCATGAATGAGATCACCCAACTGCTGCATATAGACCCGCTGCTGCTGCAAGCGCTGCGGGAGGATATTCCGGAGGAGGACGTTTCCACAAACGCCGTCATGCCCCACGCCTGCCCCGGCACCGTGGATCTGATTGCCAAGGAGGACGGCATTGTTGCCGGTCTGGCGGTCTATGCCCGCGTCTTTACGCTGCTGGACCCCGGCGCCAAGGTGGAATTCTTCTGCCGGGACGGCGATACCGTACAGCCCGGCCAGAAGCTGGCCGTTGTTACGGGCGATATACGCGCCCTGCTTTCCGGTGAGCGCGTTGCGCTGAACTACCTGCAGCGAATGAGCGGCATTGCCACCTATACCCATCAACTGTCTGCCCTGCTGGAGGGAACCGGCATCACCCTGCTGGACACCCGTAAGACCAGCCCCAACAACCGCATTTTTGAAAAGTACGCTGTCCGCGTTGGCGGCGGCAGCAACCACCGCACCGGCCTGTCCGACGGCGTTCTGCTGAAGGATAACCACATCGGCGCTGCCGGCGGCGTGGCGAAGGCCGTCAAGATGGCCCGGCAGTATGCGTCTTTCGTCCGCAAGATCGAGGTGGAGGTTGAAACGCTGGAACAGGTCAAAGAGGCCGTGGAAGCCGGTGCGGACATCATCATGCTGGATAACATGAGCGACGAGGATATGCGCAAGGCTGTGACTTTGATTGCAGGCCGCGCCAAGACCGAGTGCTCCGGCAATGTTACGCGGGAAAACATTGCCCGTCTGCGGGACATTGGCATTGACTATGTGTCCAGCGGCGCCCTGACCCATTCGGCCCCCATTCTGGATCTTTCCATGAAGCATCTGCGCCCCCTGGCAGAGGAGGAGGCCTGATATGACCACCGCAGAGCGCCGCGCCGCCATTTTGCAGCAGCTTGCCCATGCCCGAGCGCCTATTGCCGCCCGCACGCTGGCTACCCATTACGGCGTCAGCCGTCAGGTCATTGTGCAGGATCTGGCGGTCATACGGGCATCACACCCCGGGATCATTTCCACTGCACGCGGCTATGTGCTGGAGCAGCCCGATCAGCCCGCCGGCTGCACACGGGAGTTCAAGGTGCGCCACACACCTGACCGAACCGGGCAGGAGCTGAACCTGATTGTGGACTGTGGCGGCCAGGTCAAGAATATCAGCATCAGCCATCGGGTCTATGGCCGTATCACCGCCGAGATGGACATCCGTTCCCGGCAGGATGTGCGGGAATTTCTGCAATCGTTTGAGGACAGTTCCTCCACGGTGCTGTCCACCGCCACCGACGGCTACCACTATCATCTGGTGGAGGCAGCCACCCCGGACAGGCTGAGCCTGATCGAAAAAGAACTGAAAGAGCACGGTTTTCTGGCTCCGCTGCAACCGTGGGAGCATTGAAGAAAGAAAACGAGGCATAATTATGACTGTCCATGAACTGCAGCAGGAGATCCTGCGCCTGAAACGGGAAAAGAATATCTGCATCCTGGCTCATGCCTACCAGAGCCAGCCTGTGCTGGAAGTCGCCGATTACACCGGCGATTCCTACGGGTTGAGCGTGCAGGCGGCCAAAACCAACGCGGACGGGGTCATCATGTGCGGTGTGCGCTTCATGGCCGAGACCTGCAAAATTTTAAGCCCGGAGAAAACCGTCTGGCTGGCCAACCCCATGGCGGGCTGCCCTATGGCCGAGCAGCTTGATCTGGCGACCTTGCAGGAATTGAAAAAGCAGTACCCAGGCTACGCCGTGGTGGCGTACATCAATACAACCTCGGAGCTGAAAACGGCCTGCGATGTCTGTGTGACGTCCTCCAGCGCGCTGAAAATTTGCAGTGCGCTGGAAAACGATAAGATTCTGTTCATCCCCGATCCCAATTTGGGCGGCTATGTAGCAAAGCAACTGCCGGAAAAGCAGTTTGCCTTTTACCACGGCGGCTGCCCACGCCATATCGTATGTTCGGCAGCAGATGTAGCCAAAGCCCGCGCTGCCCACCCGGAGGCGCTGCTTCTGGTTCATCCCGAATGCCGCCCCGAGGTCGTGGAGCAGGCTGATTATGTTGGCTCTACCACCGGCATTATGGCTTATGCAGAAAAGTCCGATGCCAAAGAGTTCATTATCGGCACGGAAAACAGCATCGTGGAGCACCTCTCCTATGCTTGCCCGGAAAAGCGGTTCTATCCGCTGGCCGTGCAGCTTACCTGCATGAACATGAAACTGACCACCCTGATGGACATTTACCATTGCCTGCAGGGCAGCGGCGGCGAGGAAATCACCCTGCCGCAGGACGTCATGCAGGGAGCCGGGCGCTGCATCCGCCGCATGGTGGAGCTGGGCGGCTGACAGATTGCGCATATCCGCAATGGCCATCTGATACGATCCGCTTGCATCCCGGCTTACACGGCGCTCTTTGCGGTATTGCCCTAAGAAACCAATGAAAAAAGCATATACAGCATCGCGTTGCGAACCGCCGAGAGGTCGTTCGCCATAAACGCAGCTGTATATGCTTTTTACTTTGCCGTACAGATCCTTTGTACGCTATTTAAACGCGATCACGAATTCTGTTTAAAAACTTTATCCAGTGTTCCCATCAGGATGTTCACATCAATCGGTTTTGCAATATGTGCATTCATCCCTGCTTTGAATGCTTTTTGGCGGTCTTCCTCAAAAGCGTTGGCTGTCATGGCCACAATGGGAATGTTTGCCTTTTTATTGCTGCTCAATGTACGGATCTCCCGGGTGGCGGTGTAACCGTCCATTTTGGGCATCTGAATATCCATCAGGATCAGATCATACTCATCCTCCGCAGCCTCGTTCATTCTGGCAACGGCATCCGTGCCGTCCTCAACGGCGTCTACTTTCAGTCCGGCTTCTTCCAGAATGGCCGTTGCAATCTCTCGGTTCAGTTCGTTATCCTCGACCAACAGCACCTTTTTACCCGTATAGTCGCCGTGCTTGGGCAGAAGGGGCTGCCTGCCCGACACCACTTTGTGTGTCAGTGCATCGCGCAGTTCCGACATAAACAGCGGTTTGGAAACAAACGCCGTGACACCGGCCTGCCGGGCCTCGTCCTCAATGTCGGCCCAATCGTAGGCCGTCAATATGATGATCGGCGTGCCGGGTTCGATTACTTTGCGGATCCTGCGCACCGTCTCAATGCCGTTCATATCCGGCATCAGCCAGTCAATGATGTAAACCTTGAACTCCGCACCCTGATTGTGCGCCTCCCTCGCGCGCAGGATGGCTTCCTTGCCGGAGGTCGTCCAGTCGGCTTCCATCTCAATTTCCCGCAGCATTTTGCTTACGCTCATGCAGGTCTGTGCATCATCATCCACAACCAGTGCACGGGTGCCTTTCAGGCCCGGAATCGGCGGATATTTCACCGATTCCGTACAAACCTTGCAGTCTAGGGTGACCGTAAACTCGCTGCCCTTTCCCTGCTCGCTCTTGACGACGATGGTTCCGCCCATCATATCTACGATGTTTTTCGAGATGGCCATGCCAAGGCCCGTACCCTGAATGCCGCTTCTTGTCGCAGTCTGTTCCCGTGAAAAAGAGTCAAAAACGTGCGCCTGGAAGTCCTTCGACATACCGATACCGTTATCTTTCACGCTGAAAACAAAGGTCGCATACCCACTGCGGGCAGACGGCTTTTCTTCAACGCGGATATTGATGGTACCGCCCGCCGGTGTAAACTTGACAGCGTTGCCCACGATGTTGAGCAGGACCTGATTCAGGCGCAGCTTATCGGTGATAATATCCTCGTGGTGCACATCCTGCGTGTCGATGTAAAGGTCAAGCTGTTTGGCGCTGATATTGCCTTGAATGATCGTGCGCAGGTCGTGCAGTACATCGGGCAGGTGGACTTCTGTGTTGTCCAGTTTGACCGTGCCGCTTTCGATACGGCTCATATCCAGAATATCGTTGATCAGACTGAGCAGATGCTGGCCCGATACGCTGATTTTCTTCAGATACTCTTTGACAAGGTCAATGTTATCAATATGCGCCGTGGCAAGGGCCGTAAACCCGATAATGGCATTCATCGGGGTGCGAATATCGTGCGACATACTGTTCAGGAATACCGTCTTGGCCTTATTGGCGTGTTCCGCCGCCGCCAGTGCATCGCGCAGGGCATCCTCCTGCTTTTGCTCCCGCCGCTTTTCCTCGGTAGCGTCGCGGGTAGCAACCAATACGGCTGTTACGTTGCCGTCCGCGTCTTTTCGCTGCGGTGTGATCAGCGTAAGGATCCATTTCCTGTCGACAGTCTGAGACGCAAGAGCCAAAGAGGTGTGACCCTTCAGACGTTCGGCCACTGTCGTCATGTCCGTAAAGGCGAGATACTCCTCGCGGGATGGCTCCGCGATAATTTTCTCGATTTGCTCCTGCTGTACGGATCGTTTCAGTGCAAAGTGCTTCTGCTTCTTGACCGTATCTGACGCGTTCTTGACGATTTCAACGGTGTTTTTCTTCAAGTCCACCAGTGAAATGGACGTATACGCCGTGCCAAGCGCTGTGATAATTCCGGTACGTTTCTGGTGCTGCCGCAGCGCGTCTTTTTCCATTTTGGTCTGCCACAGCAGTGCCATTAAAAAGACCATTACGGCTATGGCCAGATAGGATGCACAGACAATGTTGCGCGTCATGAACACCTGAGATGCCGGGAAAAACACAAAGAGCGTATAGTTCTCGGTATTTTCCCGGCTGCCGTACCAGACGCCCTGATTGCCGTTCAGGCGCACAATGCCATCCTCCGCAGCACCGAAGGTTCCGTTATATAATTCCTGGCAGTCCTCTATTGCCTTGTTTACCTGTTTGCTGCTGTTGCTGCTGATGACCCTGCCGTTCTCCGTGATCGTAGCGATGCCGCCAAGCTCCAACGGAAAATCTCTCAACAGGGAATCCACCGTCAAATCTCCAATATCCTCATTGTCCTTCTGTATATAGGTAATCAGGATACCTGGTGCATCCGCGCGTGCCACCGCGGCAAAATCATAGAGTATCCCATTTTCTTCCAGACGGGTCGAGTATGTCTTTTTTGGATAATCAACGATATTGTGTACATAGGGGCTGTCGATCAGCTTCTCCCACAGCGGCATGGCGTTGCCGCCCTTTGTGGTCTGCATGACAACATTCAGGTTTTCATCTAATACAAGCGCACCGGTCAAACGCTGTTCCTCTGCAAAAGAGTCCAGGTCCTGCGTGCCGAAACCTTCCTTCAGCGTCATTTCGTTGCCAAGGCTTACCGTTTTATCCAGCAGGCGGACAAGGCTTTTCACGCGGTCGTTGGCCGCATCAGTCTCGTACTGCTCTAAGCGGATCTTTACAAAACCAATCGTTTCATCCAATGTATGACGCAGTGCAATTCGGTTCAGATTCGTGAATGTGATCCAAAGTACAATGCCGAACGCAACTAACACAAGCAAAAACAGTCTTTTTTTGCCGGACTGCTTTTTCTCATTCATTTTCCCTGTTCCCCCCACACAGTTTTTTCTGCATCAAGTCCGAATTTTTCTGCAACGCGGCCAATCGTTCCGTCCTGCTTCATATCTTCCAGAGTTTGAGTCAGCTGCACAGCCAAATCCTCATGGGTGTCCTTTGCGAAGGCAACGCCAAGTTCGGAACTGTAAGGACTCTCTGCCAGCACACGGTAACTGCTTTCATCCAGATTTGTCCACTTGGCTACCAGTGCTTCATGGCCCGCGACGGCATCTACATAGCCTTTGCGCAGTGCCGCAAACATATCCTCTGTCGTCTCAAAGCTGTTGACTTGCTTGACCTCGGGCAGCAAAGAGGAAATTTCGCCGAGAAACAGCGACTCCGCCTTTGTGGTTGCCTGTACGCCGATGCGCTTACCGGCCAGATCGGACAGCGACTGGATATCGCTGTCTGCACGAACAGCCACGACCTGACGGCTGTACATATACGGACCGGCCCATTGGTACTTGGTTTCCCGCCCGTTCATGCTGAAGCATGACCAGATACAGTCGATCGTTCCGTCGCTGAGAAGGTTGTCTTTGTCCGGCCATGAAATCGTCCGGAATTCCGGCGTATAGCCAAGTCGTGAAAACGCTTCCGTCGCCAGTTCCACGTCGATGCCGGCAAACTGCCCGTTCCTGTCCAGATAGCTGTAAGGGTCAAACACATCAATGCCGACCACAATCGTCTGCGGCGCAGTCTCTGCCGCAGAGTGCGGCTGTGCGGAACAGGCGCACAGACCTGCCATAAAAAGCATAGCCAAAGCCATAAGCAGACCATACACTTTTGCCCTGCTCATTGACGTTTTTCCTGTGTGGTGATGCCTGTTTGAAAAATGGAACATGCGCTTATCTTCCTTATTATATAGGTTGTATACCGCTTGCCGCCGAACCCTGTCGGACGCAGTAAGCCATGAAGTAAACCATATTATAACTTTTCTAAATTGGAATTTTATCATACTACAGACATTATTGCAAGTGCTTTGCCTTGTTATTGGCTTACAGTTTACCACATTTATACAATATCCGACGATAACTCCAAAAGGCGGTTTCAGCTATTGAAAAAATCTGGCAGAAGTGCTATAACAAGGATGGATTACAGTAAATTGAGAGAGATGACATGTATGTATTCCATCTTCCGTGATTTGGCAATTATTATTCTGAGCGCCAAGTTTTTTGGCCTGGCTGCCCGCAAGTGCAAGGCCCCGCAGGTGGTCGGTGAAATTCTCGCCGGTCTGCTGGTTGGGCCTTGTCTGCTCAATCTGGTGCAGATCAACGACACGATCTCCGTTTTTGCTGAAATCGGCGTTGTGCTGCTGATGTTTTCCACAGGACTTGGCACCAACCTGAAAGAACTGATGCGGGCCGGGCCTATTGCCACGCTGATTGCCTGCATCGGTGTGCTTGTACCGTTGATGGGCGGTACGCTGCTCTACAGCGCATTCTACGGCTTTTCGGCAATCGGCAGCCCGGAATTCTTCCGCGCATTGTTTATCGGCACGATTATGACCGCAACCAGCGTGTCCATCACGGTGGCAACGCTGCAGGAGTTGGGCCACTTAAAGAGCTTCCTTGGCACTACCATTGTCAGCGCTGCCGTCATTGATGATGTCATAGGCATTATCGTGCTGACCTGTGTGCTGGGTGCCAGCTCCGGTGAGGGCACCGGCATCGGCGGCGTGCTGGTCCAGACCGCGCTGTTCTTTCTGGTTGCCGTTGGTACCGGCTATGTGTTCCACTGCGCCATGAAGTGGCTGGATTCCCGCAATCCCCATACGCAGCGCATAACGATTGCCAGCCTTGCATTCTGCTTTGCAATGGCCTATATTGCTGAGAAATACTTTGGCATTGCGGATATTACCGGCGCTTACATTGCCGGTATCGTTCTCTGTACGCTGCACGACGCCGCTTATGTGGAGCGCCGGGTCGACATCAGCAACTATGTGATTTTTGCGCCGATTTTCTTTGTCAGCATCGGTTTAAAGACCGACATCAGCGGACTGACGCCGGAGATTCTGCTGTTCAGTGTTTGCTTCGTTCTCGTTGCCCTGCTGGCAAAAATCATCGGCTGCGGACTGGCGGCCAGAGCCTGCCGCTTCAACTGGGGAGACTCTCTTAAAGTCGGTGTCGGCATGATGACCCGCGGCGAGGTCGCTTTGATCGTGGCCCAGAAGGGCCTTGAGGTCGGCGTTGTCGAGCCTGTTTATTTTACGGCGGTCATCCTTTTGATCGTGGTTTCCAGCGTCGCCACGCCGCTGGCGCTGAAAGCACTGTTCACGAAAATGCCTCCTGTCCCCCATCCAAGCGAAGCAAAAAAGTGACCGCTGCATAACCCCTGCCTGTCAGCCAATGCCGGTGCCGGACGACCCATAATGAAAGAAAAGCCCTGGTAGCAGGCTTAAAAGTGAGAAGCTGCTCATTCCCTACGGAGTGAGCAGCTTCTTTTGTGTTAAGATATGCGAAAATGCGAGATAATACGGCGCAGCAACGGCCTGCCGGTGGGCGCTTTGCATTTATCGCAGCTTATTTTCCCAGCCGACATTTGAAATCTGTATATCCGAACGTCACGATTTTCCGCGTAGTGCCGTCGGGCTTGCGGGCGTAAATACCGGGCAGGGGCATACCGTTGAAGGTGTTGTTCTTGCAGGTGGTGTAAATGGCCATATCGCCGAACACCAGCAGATCTCCCACGGCAGGCACAGCGTCAAAGCTGTAATCACCGATGACATCCCCCGCAAGGCAGGTCGGCCCGGCCAGCCGCACAGTGCAGGGCTTTTCGCCGGGTTCCCCTGCCCCCAGCAGCGGCGGACGGTAGGGCATTTCGATCACGTCCGGTGTATGGCAGGCGGCGCTGGCATCCAAGATGGCAACCGTCGTATCGCCGTTTTGCACCACGTCCAGCACGCGGGTCAAGAGATACCCTGCGTTCAGGGCGCAGGCCTCGCCGGGTTCCAGATAAACCGTCACGCCCCAGTCATTCCGGGCGCGGCGGATACACTTTTCCAAAGTGGCCATGTCGTAGCCGGGGCGGGTGATGTGATGCCCGCCTCCGAAGTTCAGCCACTTCATTTTTGGCAGCAAATCGCCGAATTTCTCTGCCACTGCGTCCAGCGTCACGGCCAGCGCATCGGCGTCCTGCTCACATAAAGTGTGAAAGTGCAGGCCGTCCAACAGCCCGGGCAGGGCAGAATTTTCTGCCGCTGCCGCGTCCCACTGGGCGCGGGTCGTGCCCAAACGGCTGCCGGGGGCGCAGGGGTCGTAAATCGCGTGGCCGTCCTGGGTCGAGCACTCGGGATTGATGCGCAGTCCCACACTTTTGCCCGCCGCCTTGGCCGCGGGGCCAAATTTTGCCAGCTGCGCGGGCGAGTTGAAGACGATATGGTCAGCGTACCGCAGCAGCTCGTCCATTTCATCTGCGCGGTAGGCCGCGCAGAAAACGTGCACTTCTTTGCCGGGCATTTCCTCCGCGCCGAGCCGCGCCTCAAACAGGCCGCTGGCCTCGGTGCCCGCGAGGTGCGGCGCCAGCAGCGGGTACAAGTCGTAGTTGCTGAACGCCTTTTGCGCCAGCAGCACCTTGCACCCGGTACGGCGGGCCAGCCCGCCCAGAATCTCCGCGTTGCGGGTCAGGGCAGCTTCATCCAGCAGGTAGCAGGGCGTGGGCAGGGCGGAAAATTCCGGCGGCACTGCGCCGTCGATGGCCGCAAACGGCGGCCATGCGTCGCGCTGCGCCATCAGTCCACGAGAACCGGGTCATGGTTCTCGCTGCGGGGCAGGCCGTACTTGTCCAGCGCGTCGAGGAACGGGTCGGGGTTGAACTCCTCCACCGTGTAGACGCCGGGCTTGGTCCACTCGCCGGTCAGCATCATCAGCGCACCGCACATCGCGGGCACACCGGTGGTGTAGCTGATGGCCTGACTGCCGACCTCGCGGTAGCACTCCTGATGGTCGCACACATTATAAATGTAGTAGGTCTTGTCCTTGCCGTCCTTTTTGCCGGTGAAGATGCAGCCGATGTTCGTCTTGCCCTTGGTGCGGGGACCGAGGCTGGCGGGGTCGGGCAGCAGCGCTTTCAGGAACTGGATGGGCACGATCTCCTGACCGTTGTAATTGATGGGCGTGGTGGAGAGCATGCCCACATCCTCCAGGCAGCGCATGTGGTCAAGATAGCTCTGCCCGAAGGTCATGAAGAAGCGGATGCGTTTGACATCGGGCAGGTTCTTGCCAAGAGACTCAATTTCCTCATGATGCAGCAGGTACATATCCTTCTGACCGACCTGGTCAAAGTTGTACTCGCGCTTGATACTCATGGGCGGGATCTCGACCCACTTGCCGTTCTCCATATAGCTGCCGGGTGCAGAGACCTCGCGCAGGTTGATCTCGGGGTTGAAGTTGGTGGCGAACGCATAGCCGTGATCGCCGCCGTTGCAGTCGAGGATGTCGATGGTGTCGATGGAGTCGAACTCATGCTTGGCGGCGTAGGCGCAGTAGGCCTGGGTCACGCCCGGGTCAAAGCCACAGCCCAGCAGCGCGGTCAGGCCGGCGTCCTCAAACTTTTTCTTGTACGCCCACTGCCAGCTGTAGTCAAAGTAAGCGGAGAAACCGGCCTCCTTGCAGCGCTTCTCGTAGATGGCACGCCACGCGGGGTCGTCGGTGTTTTCCGGCTCGTAGTTGGCAGTGTCCATATAGTTTACGCCGCAGGCCAGGCAGGCGTCCATGATGGTCAGATCCTGATACGGCAGGGCGATATTCATGACGAGGTCGGGCTTGTAGCTGTTGATGAGGTCGCACAGCTGCTGGACGTCGTCGGCATCGACCTGCGCGGTGGTGATTTTGGTCCGGGTGGTGGGGGCCAGCTTGGCGGCCAGCGCGTCGCACTTGGATTTGGTGCGGCTGGCGATGCACAGCTCGGTAAAGACGTCGCTGACCTGGCAGCACTTGGAGATGGCGACGCTTGCCACGCCGCCGCAGCCGATAACAAGAACTTTGCTCATGATGGAACTCCTTTGTATTTTTTATTGTATGATGTGTATGGATGTTTTGTAGGGGCGAACATTGTTCGCCCGTGCCCGTTTGTGGCAGCGGCAGCTTTCCCGGTCAGATATGGAATCCGCCCCTACATCCTCTCCCCCGATAAGGTTGAGAATGTAGGGAGGGGCCTTGACCCCTCCGCGGGGCGTCGAGGACGCCGCTCCCTACAGGAATGGCTGCTTACTTTTCCAGTGCCAGCAGCAATTCCCGCAGCACCTTGCAGGCCGTAGCCGTGGAAACGCCGCTCTGGTCGAGCATGGGTGCCAGCTCGTTCACGTCCGCGCCAATGATGTTCGCTTTCGTCACGGTGCGGATGGCCCCAAGCAGCTGCAAAAAGCTGACACCGCCCGCCTCGGGCGTGCCCGTGCCGGGGAAGGCCGACGGGTCGAGGCAGTCCAAATCAATGGTCAGATAGACAGGCACATCGGTCTGGCACAGCCAGTCGGTCAGCTCGGTCAGGCCGGTAAAGTCGAACTTGTGCATATCGGTGTGCCGCGCGGCGAACTGAAATTCCTCCCGGTCACCGCTGCGGATACAGAACTGGTGGATACGCCCGTCGCCGACCAAATCATGGCAGCGGCGCAGCACGCAGGCGTGGCTCAGCTGCGCGCCGAGGTAATCGTCCCGCAGATCGGCGTGGGCGTCGAAATGTACGATATGCAAATCGGGATATTTGCGCACCGCCGCGCGCACCGCGCCCAACGTGACAAGGTGCTCGCCGCCCAGCAGCAGCGGCAGCTTTCCGTCGCGCAGAATTTCCGCCGCGCGGGACTCAATGTCCACAAGGGCACTCTCGCTGGAACCAAAGCACAGCTCCAGGTCGCCGCTGTCAAACACATTCCCATCGGTCAGGTCCTTGTCCTGATAGGGGCTGTAAGTTTCCAGACCGTAGCTTTCGTGGCGCATGGCCGCGGGGCCAAAGCGCGCACCGGGGCGGTAGCTTGTGGTGGAATCGAACGGCGCACCGTACAAAACGATACTGGCCGTGCGGTAGCTGCTGTCGCAGCCGATGAAATTTTCAACATTGCGATGCAGCATCAGTGCTCCTCCACTTCCCGCAGCATTTCCTCAAGGAAAGCGGGCAGATAAAACGCCCCGACGTGCAGCCGGGAGGTGTAATAGCGGGTACGCATGTTCAGCGCGTTCCACGCATCGGCGTCCATATCGTTGATGGGATGATATTTTTTGCTGGCAAAGCCGAACAGCCAGTACCCCGCCGCAAAGGTCGGGATGTGCGCCTGATACACCTTGCTGATGGGAAAGGTGCTGGCAATGCGCTGGTGGCTGCGCTGCATGGCGGTGGCGTCCTCGGCGTAGAACGGGCTGCCCTGCTGGTTGACCATGATGCCGTCCGCGCGCAGGGCGTTGAAGCAGCTGCCGTAAAATTCGCGGGTGAACAGCCCCTCCGACGGGCCGAACGGGTCGGAGGAATCCACGATGATAAGGTCGTACTCATCCTCACACTTGCGGATGAATTTCAGCGCATTTTCGTAATAAATATGTACGCGGCGGTCATCCATGCGGCAGGCGTTGCCGGGCAGGTAGGCGCGGCAGGCCTCGATGACCTGCGGGTCCATCTCCACAAGGTCAATGCTTTCCACGCGGTCATAGCGGGTCAGCTCCCGCACAACGCCGCCGTCGCCCGCACCGATGACGAGAATATCCTTGGCGTTTTTGTGTACCGACATCGGCACGTGGGTGATCATCTCGTCGTAGATGAACTCGTCGCGCTCGGTCAGCATGACGTTGCCGTCCAGCGTCAGCACGCGGCCAAACTCCGGTGTTTCAAAAATGTCGATGCGCTGATAGTCGCTCTGCTTGGAGTAAAGCTGGCGGTTGACCCGGATGCTGTGCTTGACATCGGGGGTGTGAAACTCCGAAAACCACATTTCCATTGTAAAACCTCCCTGTCAGGCCAGCACGTTCAGGCGCAGAATGTCGGGATCTTCCGGTCCGGTCATGCTGCAGCCCTTGGCCTTGGCGTACTCGATATAGTCTAAAATTTCAGCGGTGATGCGCTCGCCCGGGGCCAGAATCGGGATGCCCGGTGGGTAGCACATGACGAACTCGCTGCACACCATGCCCTCGGTCTCGCGCAGGGGCAGGCTCTTCTTGGGGGCGTAGAACGCTTCCTGCGGGCTGGCGGCGACCTCGGGGTCAATGTACTCCTGGCTCAACAGGCCCGCACCGTCGGTGTGGTAGCGGCGTTTGATTTCGGCCAGTGCGCTGACAAGGCGCTCGACCTCCTGCGGGCGGTCACCGATGGAGAGATAAGCCAGTATATTGCCGATGTCGCCAAACTCGATCTGAATGTCGTACTCGTCGCGAAGGATGTCATAGACCTCAATGCCCGCAAGACCGATGTCCAGCGTGTGGACGCTGAGTTTTGTCGTATCAAAGTCAAAAACGGAGTTTCCGTTGCAAAGCTCCTTGCCGAAGGCATAGTACCCGCCCACGGTGTTGATCTCCTCGCGGGCGTACTCGGCCATATCGGCCACCTGATGGAACACCTGCCGCCCGCGCAATGCGAGATTGCGGCGGGAAATATCAAGGCTCGACATGAGCAGGTAACTGCCGGACGTCGTCTGGGTCAGGTTGATGATCTGCCGCACATAGCCCGCGTGGACATTGGGGCCGGTCAGCAGCAGACTGGACTGGGTCAGGCTGCCGCCGCTCTTGTGCATCGAGACGGAGGCCATATCTGCGCCCGCCGCCATGGCAGAGACAGGCAGCCCGCCGCCAAAATAGAAGTGTGTGCCGTGGGCTTCGTCGGCCAGGCAGAGCATCCCGGCGTCGTGGGCCATCCGCACAATGGCGCGCAGGTCGCTGCAAATGCCGTAGTAGGTGGGGTTGTTCACCAGCACGGCTACGGCGTTGGGGTGCTCGGCAATGGCCTTGGCCACCTGCTCCCGCTTCATGCCCAGACTGATTCCGAGGCGGTTGTCCACCTCCGGGTTGACGTAGACCGGCACCGCACCGCAGAGCACCAGCGCGTTCAGCACGCTGCGGTGCACGTTGCGCGGCAGAATGATCTCATCCCCGCGCTTGCAGGCGGTCAGCACCATGCTTTGTACCGAGCTGGTCGTGCCGCCCACCATTAAAAAGGCGTGTGCCGCGCCGAACGCATCGGCGGCCAGCTCCTCGGCCTCGCGGATGACCGAAACCGGGTGGCAGAGATTGTCCAGCGGCTTCATGCTGTTAACGTCCACGCCGACGCACTGCTGGCCCAGAAACGCGGTCAGCTCCGGGTTGCCGCGCCCGCGCTTGTGGCCCGGCACGTCAAAGGGCACGACGCGCATACGGCGGAAGTTTTCCAGCGCTTCATGGATGGGTGCGCGGCGCTGGTCCAGCCGGGTGCGCTTTGCTTCTCCGTTCATTTTTACCTCCGTTCGCGGTCCCCTTGCAAAATAAAAAACGCAAGCCATGCACATACGTGCAGACTTGCGTTTGAATCCAGCGTATTTTTTCACAGGCCGAATACCCCCGGTACCACACCGGGAGAGCGTCCTGCATGATTCAAAAAGGCTGAGCGTGTCAGAGTCTATATAGCAATTACACTTTTACTACTCTTTATTGACCGTTTCACAAGTCTGCACACCAAAACGTGCAATTTCATGGTTGTAAAGGAACCAACTTATAAAATTTGAGCTTTTAACTCAATCAATAAGGCAACCAAAGTTGCCGATCGGCAGTGGACCCGGCTGTCCGTATGGCCTTAGCCCCCGATGGGCGGTCCGTAGGTAAATTGCTTTGAAAAACTCTTACAAACTCGATTCGTCTTTCAAAATCCAAGAAAGTATAACATGACATAATTGCTGTGTCAATATTTTGGTGAAAAATAATTTATAGAGGGGTTTTCCTGCAATTCTCAAAGATTGTCGCGCGGCTACGGAATCGTTTCCGCTAAATTTGTCACTATTTTTGGAACTTTTCCACAAAAACAGGGGGTGCAAATTTGTGCATCAGGCCGATTTTGCAGTAAATCGCAAAAAACGATTGATTATTGCGCCGGAAAGGTGTATTATAAGATCAATCCGAAACGGAAACGTTTCCGACGAAACAAATCAACACCCTTGCAAATCATTGTTTTTCTTAAGAAGGAGGAAAAAACATGAACGCAAAAAAGACACTCTCGATGACTCTGGCAGCTGCTATGGCTGCGGGTCTGCTGGCAGGCTGCGGCGGCAGCTCCTCTACGGCTGCTTCCTCTACCAGCACCAGCACCGAATCCAAGGCTGAATCCACTGCCGCTTCTACCGAGGCGACCACTGATGCAGCCGGCAAGGTCTACTACCTGAACTTCAAGCCCGAGCAGGACGAAGCCTGGCAGAATCTGGCCAAGAAGTACACCGAGGAGACCGGTGTTCCCGTCACCGTCGTGACCGCCGCCTCCGGCCAGTATGAGACCACCCTGATGAGCGAGATGGCCAAGAGCGATGCGCCCACCCTGTTCCAGGTCAACGGCCCTGTCGGCCTGGCCAACTGGAAGGACTACTGCTACGACCTGTCCGGCACCAAGATCGCCGGTGATCTGACCAGCGACACCTACGCCCTGAAAGACGGCGACCAGATGCTGGGCATCGGTTACGTTATCGAGAGCTACGGCCTGATCACCAATAAGACCCTGCTGGAGAAGGCCGGCTACACCGTTGACGACATCAAGAGCTTCGACGACCTGAAGAAGGTGGCCGAGGACATCACCGCCCGCAAGGACGAGTTGGGCTTCTCTGCCTTCAGCTCCGCTGGTATGGACGGCTCCTCTGACTGGCGCTACAAGACCCATCTGGCCAACCTGCCCATCTACTTCGAGTATCAGGAGGACGGCATCGACAACACCGACGCCATCAAGGGTACCTATCTCGACAACTACAAGAATATCTTCGACCTGTACATCAACAACTCCACCTGCGATCCTGCTGAACTGGCTGGCAAGACCGGCGATGACAGCCGCAACGAGTTCCTGAACGAAGAGGCCGTTTTCTACCAGAACGGTTCCTGGGAGTACACCAACCTCGTCGGCGACGGCAAGCCCTTCACCGATGACGATCTGACCATGCTGCCCATCTACATTGGCGTCGGCGATGAAGCCAACCAGGGCCTGTGCACCGGCACTGAGAACTACTGGTGCGTCAACAAGGACGCCAGCGAGGACGACATCAACGCAACGCTCGACTTCATGTACTGGTGCGTTTCCTCTGACGAGGGTACCAAGGCCATGGCTAACGACATGGGCTTCGTTATCCCCTTCAAGAATGCTGTCGAGTCCCCCAACGTCTTCGTCAAGGCCGATAAGGAAATGACCGCCGCCGGCAAGACCCCTGTGGCCTGGAACTTCTCCACCATGCCTTCCGAGAACTGGAAGAACGGCGTTGGTTCTGCTCTGACTGCTTACGCCGCCGGTACCGGCAGCTGGGATGATGTCGTCACCGCTTTCGTCGATGGCTGGGCATCTGAGGCCGCTCTGAACGCTGCTGCATAACATAAGATTGTTTTCTCTACACTGAAAGCTTTTTCTCCTTACCTAGTATTACCGGTTAGCGGGGCGGGCGGTTTCGCCCGCCCCGCTTCTTTTGCAGAAAACAAAAATTACAACAAAGGGAGCATACTTATGGAAAAAGCCATTCGACGTTATTGGCCTGTTTTCGTACTGCCGACCCTCATCGCCTTTATTATTGGCTTTGTCTGGCCGTTTATCTGGGGTGCAGGGCTGTCGTTCTGCAAGTTCACCACCGTCAATAATGTGCAGTTTGTGGGCTTAAGCAACTACGCAATGATTTGGTCGGATAACACCTTCACCCATGCGTTCTGGTTCACAGCGGCGTTCACCGTCGTGTCCACCCTGCTGATCAACGTGCTGGCCTTTGCCATCGCGCTGCTTCTCACCCGCGGTATGCACGGCACCAACGCTTTCCGCACCATCTTCTTCCTGCCGAACCTGATCGGCGGCATCGTGCTGGGCTATATCTGGCAGATCCTGCTCAACGGTCTGCTGTCCTCCTGGGGTAAGTCGCTGCTGGCGCTGAATGCCACCTACGGCTTCTGGGGTTTGATCATCCTGATGTGCTGGCAGCAGATCGGCTACATGATGATCATCTATATTGCCGGTTTGCAGAATGTGCCGGTGGATCTGGTGGAGGCCGCACGCATTGACGGTGCAACAAGCAGCCAGATTTTGTTCAAAATCAAAATCCCGATGGTCATGCCCAGCGTGACGATCTGCACCTTCCTGACGCTGACGAACTCCTTCAAGCTGTTCGACCAGAACCTCTCGCTGACAGCCGGTGAGCCTGCAAAGCAGTCCATGATGCTGGCCTACAACATCTACGACACGTTCTACGCACGCTCTGGACCCCAGTGGAAGGGCATCGGTCAGGCCAAGGCCGTCGTTTTCTTCCTGTTTGTGGTCGTTATTTCGTTGCTCCAGCTGCATTTTACCCGCTCTAAGGAGGTGCAGGCATAATGGGTGCTACTAAAAAAGACCGCCGCATCAACGCGGTACTGTCCGTTCTGTTCACGATCCTGTGCATCGCCTGGCTGTACCCGGTGTTCATGATTTTGATGAACTCCCTCAAGACCGAGCGCGCCATCACGACGAGCCACGCCTTTGAGCTGCCGAACGCCGAGACCTTCGTCGGCCTGAAAAACTACATTTATGGCATTCAGGAAATGGACTTTTTGTCCTCTTTCTGGTATAGTTTAGTGATCACGGTTTCGTCTGTGGCACTGATTTTGGTGTGCTGCTCCATGTGCGCATGGTATATCACCCGTGTGCAGAACACCTTGTCCAAAGGTATGTACTATCTGTGCGTATTCAGCATGATTGTCCCCTTCCAGATGGTCATGTTCACACTGGCAAAAACCGCTGATACCTTAAAGCTGAATAACCCCTACAACATCTGCATCATCTATCTGGGCTTCGGCGCGGGACTTGCGGTGTTCATGTTCACCGGCTTTGTAAAATCCATGCCGATTGCTATTGAAGAAGCCGCTATGATCGACGGCTGCAATCCAATCCAGATTTTCTTCAAGGTCGTCTGCCCGATTTTGAAGCCGACGATGATCTCTACCGCCATTTTGGAAACCATGTGGGTCTGGAACGACTATCTGCTGCCCACGCTGGTGCTGGACATCAAGACCTTCCGCACGATTCCTATGGCGATCCAGTATTTCCGCGGCAGCTACGGCAAGGTGGAGATGGCACCCATGATGGCCTGCATCATGATTACGGTGCTGCCTGTTATCGTGCTGTACCTGATCTGCCAGAAATATATTATCGATGGTGTGGTCGCCGGTGCTGTCAAGGGGTAAATTTGACACTTCTTCAAGAAAGAGGATTGGCAAATGACCATCAAAGACATCGCGCGGGAGTCCGGCTATGCGGTCGGGACCGTCTCACGAGCCTTAAATAACGCCCCCGGCGTCAGTGCAGAAACCCGTCAAAAAAATATTGGAAATCGTAAACCGCCACAATTATGAACCGAACGCCAACGCCAAGCATCTGAAGCAGCAGGCCAACGATGGGATCGCACTGATTGTGAAAGGCACCCAGAATATGCTGTTTGCCGGCATTTTGGAACCGCTGCAGCAGATCATCGAGGAAAGCGGCTACGTTGCGACGGTCTACTATATTGACGAGGAAGCCAACGAGGTTGCGCAGGCCCGGCGCATCTGCACAGAGCGCAAACCCCATGGTATATTGTTTCTCGGCTCAAATCCGGAATACTTCACGCCGGAGTTGGAGGCACTGGGTATCCCCTGCCTGTTGCTGACGAACAGCGCAGCATCCCTGCGCATCCGCAATTTGTCCAGTGTGTCCGTAGACGATATGGCTGCATCGGACACGATGATCGAATATCTGTACAAAAAGGGGCACCGCCGCATCGGAATCATCGGCGGCAAGCCCAATCTTTCCCGTCCAAGTCTCGCCCGTCTGGCCGGCTGTCAGGGTGCTATGCTGCGCCTTGGTCTGCCGTTTGACATGGAAAAGCAGTATGCGTATGCGCGGTTCTCGCTTTCCAGCGGGTATGAGGCAATGGAGTATCTCTTAAAGCACAGTCCCGACATTACGGCAGTGTTTGCCATGTCCGACCTGATGGCGCTCGGCGCAATTCGTGCGCTGCGGGATCACGGGCTGTGTGTGCCGCAGGATATTTCCGTCACAGGTTTTGACGGCATTGCGCTGGGACAGTACAGTGTGCCCCGGCTGACGACCATCCGGCAGGATATGGGGCAATTGGCGCAGCGTTCGGCGCGGATCCTGCTCCACAACATCCAAAAACCCGGCAATGCCGTGCACGAGATCGTCTCCTTCGATCTGACCGAAGGAGAAAGCGTGCGCGAACTGTGAACGAAAGACATCCCGGCTGCTTACTATCAAAAGAAAGAGGGGTTCTCTGATGAGAGCAAGCGGCATTCTGATGCCCATTTCAAGTCTGCCCTCGCCTTACGGTATTGGTACCATGGGTGCAGCCGCGCGCAGCTTTGTAGACTTTTTGGTCAAGTCCGGGCAGGCATACTGGCAGATTCTGCCCGTCTGCCCCACCAGCTACGGCGACAGTCCCTATCAGTCGTTCTCGACCTTTGCGGGCAACCCGTATTTTATCGATCTGGACGATCTGGCAAAGCAGGAACTGCTGCTGCCGGAGGAATATGCGTCCATCGACTGGGAATGCACCCCCGACTGCATCAACTACGGCGTCATGTACGAAAAGCGCTACACAGTGCTGCGCTGTGCAGCCAAACGTCTGCTGGCAAAGCCCGGTGCCGACTACCGCCGCTTTGTGAAGGAAAACGACTTCTGGTTGCCCGACTACGCGCTGTTCATGGCGTTGAAGGACGCCCACAACGGAGCCTGCTGGCTGGAATGGGAAGAACCGCTGCGGCGCCGTGAGCCCGCTGCCCTGGCAGCAGCCCGGCAGCAGTACGCCGACGATGTGGCGTTCTGGCAGGCTGTACAGTTTATGTTCTACAGTCAGTGGCAGGCGCTGAAGCACTACGCCAACCGGCAGGAAATCCGCATCATCGGCGACCTTCCCATCTATGTGGCGCTGGACAGCGTCGATGTGTGGAGCTGCCCGCAGGAGTTCCAGCTCGACGAGAACTTGCTGCCCACCGAGGTGGCAGGCTGCCCGCCGGACGGCTTCTCCGCCACAGGCCAGCTGTGGGGCAACCCGCTGTTCGACTGGGACTCCATGGCCAAGACCGGCTACGCATGGTGGGTGCGGCGCATCAAACACATGTGCAGCATCTATGATGTGGTTCGCATTGACCACTTCCGCGGATTTGCGGGCTATTATGCTATCCCCTACGGGGAAGCAACCGCCCGGAACGGCCGCTGGCGCGAAGGTCCCGGCTATGCGCTGTTTGCTGCCATAAAGAAAAAGCTGGGTAGCCCGCGCATCATCGCCGAGGATTTGGGATTCCTGACGGAAGATGTCACTGCCCTGCTGAAGCAATGCGGCTATCCCGGCATGAAAGTGCTGGAGTTTGCCTTTGACAGCCGTGACGACGGTGATTACCGCCCCCACAGCTACCCCAAGAACTGCATTGCCTATGTAGGCACCCACGACAACGAGCCTGTGAACGGCTGGATGGAAACTGCCGCCCCTGAGGACGTGGCGCGCGCCGTGCGCTACCTGAATCTGACGAAGAAAGAGGGCTATCACTGGGGCATGATGCGCGGCATCTGGTCCAGTGCTGCCGATCTGGCTGTCGTGCAGGCACAGGATCTGCTGGGCCTTGGGCATGAATCCCGCATGAACACGCCCTCCACTCTGGGCGGCAACTGGTGCTGGCGTGCCGAACCCGGTGCCTTTAACACGAGGCTGGCCAAAAAGCTGCACAGTGAAATGGAACTGTACGGGCGTTTGCCGGAATGAAAACAGCCTTCGTGCTATGGTGTCGGCTCGTCCTCCGTGCAGGATCCGCTGCCTAAACACATCAAGGCTGCATTCAAATTATTCAACCGTTGTATCGCACGATACAACGGTATTTTTATTGACAAAAAAATTCCTGCGCCCCGGCAGGGGCGCAGGACAGATTCTGCCGCTTAGCGCTGCTTTACCTTCTTCTGATAGGTTCATTCCCCATCTTGCTTTCTGCCGACGATCAAAATGCTGCAACTGCTGTCCCTGCGGCAAGGAGGGCGGCGGAGATTTTTTGCACGAAGGCGAGGGCTTTGGGGCCGTCGCCGTGGACGCAGACGGAATCGGCCTGCAGGGTTACGGTGCTGCCGTCGTCGGCCTGTACGGTACCCTGCGCTGCCATCTGCAAGACCCGCGCAATGGCGGTATTCTCATCCTCGATCATTGCGCCGGGAGCGCCGCGTGGCACAAGGCTGCCGTCGGCCTGGTAGCTGCGGTCTGCGAATACCTCGCTGGCAACGGGCAGTCCGATGGCGTTTGCAGCCTTGACCATCTCGCTGCCGGAGAGAGCCAGCAGCACAGCACCGGGAGCTGCAGCCTGCACGGCGCGGCAGATGGCTGCCGCCAGCACCGGATCCCTGGCGGCCATGTTGTACAGCGCGCCGTGGGGTTTGACGTGGTGCAGCGGTACGCCCGCCGCGTCGCAGAATGCCTTCAGCGCACCGATTTGGTACATCACGTCGGCCTCGGCTTCGGCGGGGGAAATTGCCATTCTGCGGCGGCCAAAGCCCTGCAAATCCGGCAGTCCCGGGTGTGCACCTACCTGCACGCCGTACTTTTTGCACAGCAGAACGCTCTTTTGCATTACGGACGGGTCGCCCGCGTGGAACCCGCAGGCGATGTTAGCGCTGGTCACATAGGGCAAAATTTCGGCATCCATGCCGATGGTGTACGCGCCGAAGCTCTCGCCCAGGTCGCAGTTTAAATCAATGGACGGCATTGCAACATCCCCCTTAGTATTTCAGCAGTGTGTTTTTTACGTCGGTCACAAACATATACCCCGGCGCATGCGGGATGCAGAATTCCGGCTTCGAGTGCATGACCACGGCCTGGGGCGTGACCCCGCAGGGCCAGAAAACCGGCGTTTCGCCCGGACGGATCGTCACGGCATCGCCGTAATCAGGGTGGGCCAGATCGGTGATGCCGATGGCCTCCGGCGTGCCGATCTGCACCGGCGCACCGTGCACGCGGGGCATGCCCGCCGTGATGGCCACCGCCGCAGGCACCTGCGCGTGGGGAATCGGACGCATACTGACGACCATATTTCCGCTGAACACCCCCGCGGGCGTGCAGGGGATGTTGGTGTTGTACATCGGCACATTGACGCCTTCCTCGATCTGGCGCACCGGGATGTTCGCGTCCAGCAGCGCCGACTCAAAGGAGAAGCTACACCCGATGAGGAAGCTGACCAAATCGGACCGTTCCTCAAAATAGCGCAGCACATCGGTGGTTTCCTCGGTCAATTCGCCGTTTCGGTAGATGCGGTAGCGCGGGATGTCCTGCGCAATATCGCTGCCCGGGGCAAATTGGGAGAAGCTGCGCTCCCCGGCATCGGCCACTTCCAGCAGCGGGCAGGCCTTGGGGTTGCGCTGGCAGAACAGCAGGAAATCCCACGCCAGCGCCTTTGGCAGGACCACCAGATTGCCCTGGGCGTAGCCGTCGCAGCAGCCTGTGGTCGGGGCATCCAGCTTGCCCGCGCGGATCAGCGCCCGAATCTCAGCCGGGGGAAATGCGGAATAGTTCATAACGTGCACCTTCTTTTACAAGCGATCTCTTACCCGCTGCCACAGGGCCGCCTGCTGCCGGGCAGCCTGCACGGCCCGGGACGGCGTCACAAAGGTAAAGCATACCCGCTGCCCGGGGCGGAGCTGCGCCAGCGCGGGTAAGTCGGCAGAAATCACCGTGGCAATTTTGGCATAGCCGCCCGTGGTCTGGTGGTCGGCCAGCATGACAATGGGCTGCCCGTCGGCGGAGACCTGCACCGACCCGGGCACAATACCGTCGGAGAGAATATCCGCGCCGCGGCGCATTTGCAGCGGCGTGCCCGCCAGCTTGCAGGCCATACGGTCACAGTCCGGCGTCAGGGTATAGATACCGTGGATAAAATCCTGCCGGCCCTGCACGGTAAAGGCGGCGTCCTGCGGGCCGGGCACGGCGCGCAGCAGCGGCAGCATCTGCGTCCCCTGCACGCGCATGGGGTGCAGCCCGCCGCACACAGTCTTGTCCCGCAAGGGACGGTCCAGCCGTTTGGCAGTGATGGCCTGCCACAGCGCGGGGGTATCACATGAGCCTATGGGCAGGGTATCGCCCGCGGTCAGCTTGCGGCCCTCCAGGCCGCCGATGCCGCACTTTACATCGGTGGCGCGGCTGCCCAGCACGGGCGGGGTGGCAATGCCGCCGCCCACGGCCAGATAGCTGCGCAGTCCTGTTTTTGCCGCCCCCATCTGCAGCACACTGCCTGCTTTGGCAAGCAGCGGTGCGTAATAGGGTACGGGCGTACTGTCCAGCGCAGCATGGCTTTCGGCCCCCGTCAGAGCAAAGACGGTGTCCGTTTCAAACCGCAGGGCCGCGCCGCGCAGGGTGCATTCCAGCACGGCTGCACCCGGGTCGTTGCCGACCAGCACATTGCCCAGACGGTAGGCGTATCCGTCCGCTGCGCCGCAGCTGCGGTAGCCCTGGGCAGCATAGCCCACGCGGCCCGCATCCTGCACAGTTGTAAGCGGGCCGGGGTCCAGTACGGTGATGCTCATGCCGTGCCCTCCTTTGCCGCCAGGGCTGCAAATTCCGCCGCGGTGATGGGTTCAAATTTTATGCGGTCCCCCGCCGTGTAGGGCAGTGCGCCCGATTCCGGGTCAAACAGTTTGCGCGGCGTGCGGCCGATGAGCTGCCAGCCGCCCGGGCTGGCAATGGGGTAAATACCGGTCTGTTCGCCGCCGATGCCCACCGCCCCGGCCGGGATGGCCGTGCGCGGTGTGTTCAGCCGCGGGGTAAACAATCGTTCGTCCAGCCCGCCCAGGTACGGGAACCCCGGCAGGAACCCCAGCATATAAATGCGGTATTCCCGCCCGGTGTGCAGCGCGATGACTTCTGCTTCGGTCAGCCCCGCGTGCTTTGCCACAAAGGGCAGGTCGGGGCCGAAATCGCCGCCGTAGCATACAGGGATCGTGACCAGCCTCCCCTCCCCCGCCGCGGTGTCCGCGCCGTCAGCGTCACGCAGCCCTTGCAGGGCTGCCGCCAGCGTGTCATAGTCGGTCACAAGCGGATCATACACCACCAGCAGCGACGCAAAAGCGGGCACTGTCTCGGTCACGCCGGGTAGCTTGGCCGCCAAAACGCGGCTGTTCAGTGCCGCCACCGCCGCGCCAATCTCCGGTGCAATGCGCTGGGGGAATCCCGCCAGCAGGGCGCAGTCCCCAACCGGGTGTACCGTAAACGGCAGCATGACCGCTGCCCCCTTCCTTCTATAATAGTCAGTCAAAGAAGTGCTTTGCCAACACAGGGCCGAACCAGTGATCCGACTTGTGGGAGTACCGTACCGCGTAGGCCGTGCACTGGCGCATCAGACTGACGATACCGACATTCATGCGCGTGCTGAATCCGTCAATGCCCGGCAGCAGTGAGCCCGTCATATCAATAAACCCGTTGCGTGCCGCCACCCGCATGACCTCGGACTCCATGTCCTCGTGGTGCAGGATCTCCATATCTTTTTTGAGATACGCCAGCGCGGCCATCAAGCCGTAGCAGCCCCAGTCGGAGCAGGTGGCCGTGATAATGTTGTCAGTTCTGGTGGCGCTTAATATGCCCCCGCCGCAGCCGCATTGACACTCGCCCCTGTCGGTGAACGGCACATATTTTTTGATGTGGTCGGCAATCGTGCCCATGCCGATCTCATTGCCCAAGTCACCGATGGCAATATTCGGCACACCGTCGGCGCGCAGCTTTTCCCACAGCACATCGCTGCGGGCCTGCAAGGCGGTCACGTCCAGCCCGACGGCATTGTGACAGACCCCCAGGGCGTTCGCGCCGCAGGCTTCGACAGAGACGACTGCCGCGGGCTTGCGGGCAGCCAGCTCGGCAGCCTGGGCCGGGGCGTCGGCCAGGGTTTTGGTAAAGGCAACGACCCCCATGCTTAAAGGCAGCGTCTGCACGATGTCGAGGTCTTCATAGATATGCAGACCAACGACGGCGGCGCACTTTTCAATGGCCTGGACGCTGTCGGCGGGGCATACGATGACCGGCTTTGCACCGAACGCCATCACCAACGCGCGGGCCAGCAGCATGGAACTGACCGTGCCGTCCATCTCGGGCACTTTATGCGGCAGCAGGACGAATCCGGTAATAATGTACACCAGATCGTTCTCTTTTACCGCATCGCACAGCACCTGCGCCGCGTGCATCGTCAGAGGTTCACCGGTATAGGCGCGGCTGCCCGCGTACAAAATGCGGCAGACACCGTAGCCGCGGGGATCAAGATTCATCAAAGCATCGAGATTTTCGCCTACGTTGCGCTTTTCCAGTTCGTCACGGGTCATCCTTCCCACCCCCGTTTTAGTCTACAACGGTTGTTTTGCCGGTGTAGGCGTAGTATTCGCGCAGGACCTCGTTCTGAATCGCTTTCAGCGTGGCGGGGTCTTTGCCGCCCGCGGGCTTGCCGTCCACCTCGCAGGCGTGCAGGCAGAAGTTGGAGGACGACGTCACGATGATCTCATCGGCGTTGCGCAGGTCATCCAGCGTAAAGCATTTTTCCATGACTGTAATGCCCAGGCGATAGCACGCTTGGATCATGTGGGTCTTGGCGATGCCGCGCAGGATAAATTCATCGTTGGGATGTGAATAAAATGCGCCATTCTTCAGAATCGACACGTTGGAGTGGGCGCACTCGGTCACGATGTCACCGCGGTGGAACACCGTCTCCTGCACGCCGATGCGCTTTGCGTGCTGCGCCGCTGCAACGCTGGGCAGCAAGTTCAGCGTCTTGATGTTGCAGTGATAAAAGCGCGTGTCTTCCTCGGTGTTGAGCTTGATGGGCACATCCGGGTCGTTCAAATGGTTCTGGCGGATGGACACCCACAGCTTGCCGGGCAGGTCCTCGGCGTAGACGTGGTTGCGGGTCTCGACGCCGCGGGTGACCTGCCAGTAAACAAAATGCGTTGTACCGTCTACTTTGGCCAGCAGGTCGGTCAGCAGTCTGCCAAGCTCGTCTTTCGGCATCGGGATGTGGATATCCAATGCCCTGGCGCTGGTGTAAAAGCGGTCAAGGTGGTCCTGCATCAGGTAGACCTTGCCGTTTGCGCCGACAGTGGCGTCGTATACACCGTCACCGAAGAAATGCACACGATCATTGAAGGGAACTGTCAGTTCCTCCGGTGTGCCGATTTTTCCGTCATAATAGGCCAGTGCTTCCATAAGTCTTTCCTCCCCTGTTGCTTTTTACCGCGGGCACTTTGCCCCAAATTTCAGTTCAATAACTTTCTTGATGACCTCCACGCAGTTATCCAGCCCAACCGCGGCGCTGTCCAGGCAGAGGTCGTAATTTTCCACACGCTTCCACTGGCGGCCCGTATGATACTTGTAGTAACTTTCCCGATAGTGGTCGAGCTTATCAATGTAGTGGATGGCCTGGCTGCGTCCGATGCCCTGGCGCTTCATCTCCCGCTCAATGCGGTCCTCATAGGGCGCGTCGATGTAGACGGTCAGCACGTTGGGTTTGTTTTTCAGCACAAAATCCGCCGCGCGGCCCACGCAGATGTAGCTTTCCTCGTTCAGCAGCTCCCGCAGGACCTTGGCCTGATAGTTGAAAAGGTTCTGGTCACTGATGAAATTGCCGCTCTCCGGCGGGATGACGCTGCCGTCGTAAATATGCCGCGAAACACGGTATAGCAGCGTTTTTTTGGTGTTTTCATCGGCAGCGGCAAAGATCTTTTCATTGATGCCGCTGTCCTCGGCTGCCAGGCGCAGCAGTTTGCGGTCATACAGATCAATATCAAAATCCTGCGCCAGCTTTTTGCCGATGTAACTGCCGCCGCCCGACCCGCAGGTGCGGGTAATGGCCACGGCAAAGTAGGGATAGTTCGGATACATAGCACTTCCTCCTTACTGCCCCAAATAGGCTTTTTTGACGCGAGTGTCGTTCAGCAGCTCCTGCGCATCGCCGGAAAGCGTGATGGTGCCGGTTTCCAGCACGTAGGCACGGTCAGAGATAGCCAGCGCCATCTTGGCGTTCTGCTCCACCAGCAGAATCGTAATGCCCTGCTTGTTCACCTCCCGGATGATGGCAAAAATTTCCTTTACCAACAGCGGGGACAGACCCATGGACGGTTCATCCATCAAAATCATCTTCGGCTTTCCCATCAGGGCGCGGCCAACGGCCAGCATCTGCTGCTCGCCGCCGGAGAGCGTGCCAGCCAGCTGGCGCTTGCGCTCTTTTAAGCGGGGAAAACGCTCGTAGACATCGGCCATCGTTTTGGCCATGTCGGTTTGGTCGGTAAAAGCCCCCATCTCGAGGTTTTCTTCCACCGTCATCTGGGGGAAGATGTGCCGCCCTTCCGGCACATGGGCCAGTTTCAGCGTGATGATTTTGCTGGGTTCGATCTTGCGCAGGTCGTGCCCGTCGAAGGTGATGGAGCCGCTTGCCGCCTTTTCCAGACCGGTTATCGTGCGCAGGGTCGTTGTTTTTCCCGCGCCGTTCGCCCCAATCAGCGAGACGATCTCGCCATCCTTCACGGTCATGGATACGCCGTTCAGCGCGTGGACGGCACCGTAGTTGACGTACAGGTCTTTGATCTCAAGCATTGGCGGCCTCCCCCGGTTCGTCCTTGCCCAGATATGCCTCGATGACATGCGGGTCGTTGGCAATCTGCTCCGGCGTGCCGGAAGCAATCGTGGTGCCGAAATCCAGCACCTGAATGCGCTCGCAGATCTTCATGACAAGGCTCATATCATGCTCGATGAGCAGGACGGACACTTTAAATTCCTTGCGGATATAGTTGATGATTTCCAGCAGCTCCTCAGTCTCGGTGGGATTCATGCCCGCAGCCGGCTCGTCAAGCAGCAGCAGCTTCATATCGGTGGCCAGGGCGCGGGCGATCTCCAGGCGGCGCTGCTCGCCGTAAGGCAGATTATCGGCCTCCAGATCCTCCTTGCCGGAGAGGTGCACGACGGCCAGCAGCTCCTTGGCGCGGGCGGTGATTTCCGCCTCCTGCTGCCAGTACTTTTTGGTACGGAAGATGGCGTCCGCCATGCCGTAGGTCGTGTGGCCCTGCATGGCCGTCTTGACGTTCTCGATGACAGTCATCTTTTTGAACAGGCGGATGTTCTGGAACGTGCGGGCAATGCCAGCATGGACGATCTGATGCGTTTTTTTGCCGTTCATCCGCTCACCGCAGAGGTAGAACGAACCCTCGGTGGGTTTGTAGACGCCGGTAATGAGGTTGAAAACCGTCGTCTTGCCCGCGCCGTTGGGACCGATGAGCCCGACCAGCTCGGACTCGCCAATTTCCATGTTGAAGTCATCCACGGCTTTCAGGCCGCCGAACTGGATGCCGAGATGCTGTGCTTTCAATACGGGTGCTGCCATAACGGGTTCACGCTCCTTTCGCGGCTTTTGCCTTGGGGTGCCGAATGCCGTCCAACAGGCAGGTCAGGCTGAACTCCCAGCGTCCGAAGATACCGCCCGGGCGGAACAGCATGACCAGCACCAGCACGACAGAGTAGGCCAGCATACGGTAGGTGGAGAAATCACGCATCAGCTCCGGCAGGCTGGACAAGAATGCCGCACCGATGATGGAGCCGGTCAGCGAGCCTGTGCCGCCGATGATGACTTCAGAGAGCAGCTCTGCCGAATAGTTGAAATTGAAGTTTGTGGGGATCATCGCGGTCATGTAGTGGGCGTAGACGCTGCCGCCGACGCCCGCAAAGAACGCCGAGACCGCAAAGGTCAGTACCTTGTAGTAGGTCACGTTGATGCCCGAGGCCGACGCCGCAATGTAATCCTCGCGGATGGCCTGCACCGTGCGGCCAAAGCGGCTGCGCACAAACAGAAACATAACCGTCACGCAAACGACCATGATCCAGAATGCGCGGTCAAACGTGGAAAGCTTGAGAATACCGCTCATCGTCTTGCCGCCGCCCGTAATGGAAAAGTTGCAGAAACAGACGCGGATAATCTCGGCAAAAGCCATCGTAACGATAGCCAGGTAGTCGCCCCGCAGCCGCAGTGCCGGGATGCCGACTGCAATGCCCATAAGGCCCGCGGCCAGGCCGCCCGCCAGAATCGCGACGAGCAGCAGCGCCAGATCCGAAAGCCCGTGCCCGGCCAGCGCGCCGGACACGATGGCGGACACATACGCCCCCACCGAGACAAAGCCCGCATGACCCATCGAGAACTCACCCATAAAGCCCACGACGAGGTTGAGCGACGTGACCATGATGATCGTGTAGCAGGCAGTCGTGCAGATGCCCTGGATGTAAGTCGTGCTTTTGCCGAAGGCGTTGAAGGTAAAAGCCAGCGTGATGGCCGCGTACAGCAGCACGACACCAACCAGATTCAGGCCGTAGGAGGCCAGCCGTCGTTTCGTCATTTTGTTCACGCTCCCTTACACTTTTTCACCGACATTCTTGCCCAGAATACCGGAAGGCTTCACCAGCAGAATCACGATCAGCGTACCGTAGGTCACGGCCTCGTACCAGCCGGGGGCAAACAGCTTGACAAAAATTTCAATCAGGCCGATCAGGATACCTCCCAGCATCGCGCCGGGGATGATTCCGATGCCGCCCAGCACGGCGGCGATAAACGCCTTCATGCCCATCATGCTGCCCATATCGTTCGTGACGCGGGGATAGGTGGCGCAGTACATCAGTGCCGCCACCGCCGCCAGGCCCGAGCCGATGGCAAATGTCGTTGTGATGATTCTGTTGACGTTGATGCCGACGAGGGTGGACGCATCCTTATCCTGCGGCACGGCACGCATCGCCTTGCCGAGCTTCGTCTTTTTGACGAAAAGCTGCAAGGCAATCATAATGCCCAGGCCAATGGCAATCGTCAGCAGCACGTTCAGCGGCAGGGCCACGCTGCCCACGGTGATGGTGGGCAGGCTGAAGATGGCCTGCACGTTGTGGGGCTTGGCACCAAACAGTACCATGGCCAGGTTCTCCAAAAAGATGCTCATAGCCAGCGCCGTGATCAGTGCGGACATCGGCCCTGCCTTGCGCACGGGGCGGTAGGCAAAGGTTTCGACCAGTACGCCCACCAACGCGCATACCGCAATAGCAACGATAACCGAAAGCCATGCGGGCATCCCGGCGTTGACCATCAGCGGGATGGTGTAGAACAGCGTGTATGCGCCGATCATGATAAAGTCACCGTGGGCGAAGTTGATCATGCGGATAATGCCGTAGACCATTGTGTAGCCCAAGGCAATCAGCGCATAAATTGCGCCCTGGTTTAAGCCGTTTATCAGGCTTTGAAAAAACAGTGAGAAAGTCATCTGGTCCATTCCCCTTTCCTAAACGCAAAGGGCGGGGCCTTTTCCCCCGCCCCAATGCGATTGTATCTTACTCTGCCTTGGAAACGACCGTGCCGTCGGACCCAAGTGTCTCGGTCCACTTGACTTCGCCGTCAATGTAGGTATTGATTGCAATGCTCTTGATTGCGTCGCCGTTCTCGTCCAGCGTAATGTCGCCGCCGACACCGGTGAAGCTCATGCCGGTCATACCCTTGACAAGGCTTGCCGTGTCGGTACCGCCTGCGTTCTCGGCGGCCTGCACCAGCATATACATAGCGTCGTAATACAGGGCTGCGCAGGCGTTCAGGCTTTCGGTGCCGTACTTTTCTGTGTACTTGGCAACAAAGTTCTGGACAGCCGGGGCGGTATCCTCGCTGGAATAGTGGTTCGTGAAGTAGCAGTCATCGAACTGTTCGGCAAGGCCGGTGGTATCGGAGCCGTCCCAGCCGTCACCGCCCATGATTGCACCGGTAAATCCGGCATTGCGGGCTGCACCAACAAGAAGCGGAACGGTGTCAAGGAAGCAGGGATAATACAGCAGATCTGCGCCGCTTGCAACGGCCTGTGCCGCCTGCGAAGAGTAGTCTGTATCGGTGGTCATGCACTCGCCGACGTAGGCGACCTCAATGCCGTTAGCCTCGCAGTTTTCAACAAAGGCGTCCTTCAGACCATTGGAGTAGTCGTCATCTTTTGCGTAGATGACGGCCACCTTGGCAAAGCCTTTGTCTTTTGCAAACAGTGCCGCCATCTTGCCCTGGTACGGGTCAATGAAGCAGTTGCGGAAAATCGAATCGCCTTTTAAAGTCACATCGGCGTTTGTCGCACCTGTTGCCAGCAGCAGCATGCCGTCTTTGGAGGCCTGTTCTGCCATGGGCAGTGTGACCGACGAGAAGAAGCTGCCCACGATGGCCTCCGGCGAGTCGGCCATGACCTTGTTGTAGGCGTTCATGGCCTGCTTGGCGTCCTTAGCATCGTCTGCGACCTTGCCGCCGTTGACGATTTCTATTTTGTAGCCGGAATCACCCGCGTTGATCTCCTCGACTGCCATGTCGACGGCGTTCTGTGCGCCCTCGCCATAGATAGCGGATCCGCCGGTCATGGAACAGACAACACCGACGCGAATGATGTTATCCTCACCGCCGTCCGACACAGATGCGGCGGCGTCGGTGGAAGCAGCTTCACTTGATGCGGCCCCGCCCTGCTGTGCGCTGGAGCCGCAGCCTGCCAGCAGACTGGCGGACATTGCAGCTGCTACGGTAAGTGCCAAAACTCGATTACGCTTTTTCATTGTGTGACCCCTCTTTCTGATGTTCATACAAAACAAAAGGCGCACAGCACGGTGATGTGCTGCACGCCTTTGTGCGTAACGGAAAGGGGCCGCTGTACTTTTACAAGTACGCGACCCCTTTGTCCCGTTCGTGTTCTGTGATGCTGTTATTATAGCAGACTGTACAAAAAGTGCAAAGCCTTTTTGGCAATTCCTGCAAAATCGTTGTTCATCACGCTTTTTTACCGAAGATTGTAAAGCTGCTTTGCCGTTCGGCAGATGATTATTAATTCTTCCATTCGGCCAATGCCGATTGAGGATACAGTACCACACCTGTTTATGCTGCGTCAACGACCTTCGGAATTTGGCACAAAAGGCCGAAGGCCATTACCTAGAAACCGATAAAAAGCGCTGCATCGGTTGTTTTGGCTGACGCGGCGTTTCGCTTTGCATTCCGGCAGGATTGCTGGTATAATAAATATATCCCATCGGGCCGCCTGTGCGGCCAGGAAAGGTCCCCGCTATGGAAACACCTCACCAGGGCACAGCCCTGTTTCATCTGCCCGGTCTGTTTGAATTTTATGACCTGTATGCGGCGTTTTTGCCGCTTTATCGTGCGCATCGGGAGTATTTTTACGACTGGTGCGCCATCGGCTCAATCTACGGCGCACCCTCTGACTGCTTATGGGCGGGCGGACGGGTCGAGTACAGTGACCGCACCCCACGCGAGGTACTGGCGCTGACGCGTGAATATGGCATCTCGGCGCGGCTGACACTCAGCAATTCATTACTGCGCCCGGAGCATCTCACAGACCCGGACTGCAATGCGCTCTGCCGACTGTTTCAGGAACAAAATGACCCGCAAAACGGCGCTATCGTTCATGCTGAGCTGCTGACGCAGTACCTGAAAAAGAACTATCCTTCGCTGTATCTTGTATCCTCAACCACAAAAGTGCTGACAGACTTCAACGATTTGCAGCGGGAGCTGGCACGGCCCGAGTTTCGCTATGTCGTGCCGGATTTCCGGCTGAACCGAGCATTTGACCGACTTGCAGCGCTGCCCCAGTCCCAGAAGGACAAGGTGGAGTTCCTCTGCAATGAGTGCTGCTGGTTCGGATGCACGGAACGCAGAGCCTGCTATGAGGCCGTCAGCCGCAAAAATCTGGGTCTGCCCGGCCCGGAGCATTACTGCAGCGCCCCCGGCGCAGCGGATGGGTATCGCTTCTCCCGGGCGATGGCGAACCCCGGCTTTATCGGCATCAAGGCCATCCGGGATACCTATCTGCCGAGGGGCTTCACCCAATTCAAGATCGAGGGGCGCGGCCTTGGCAGTGCGCTGATCCTTGAATTTTTGCTTCACTACCTGACCAAGCCGGAATATCAGCTGGCTGTCCGCGAGGAGTTGTATCTGGATACCATGCTGGACCTTTTCTGACTGACTTTGTGTCGGTCCGGGTGAAGCTGTTTGCATTTTCTGCGTTGTAAGGCTCCTGTTACCCCAGTGCCACATCCAGCACCATCATCACACTGAAGCCGACAGCAAAGAATACTGTGCCAAGGTTAGAGTGCCGTCCCTGTGACATTTCGGGAATCAGCTCTTCCACCACGACATAGAGCATCGCGCCCGCAGCAAAGCTCAAAAGGTAAGGCAATGCCGGTATCACAAGCTGCGCGGCCAAAATCGTCACCACTGCGCCGATTGGCTCAACCACGCCCGAAAGCACACCGCCTGCAAAGGCACTGCCCTTGCTCTCCCCTTCGGCGCGCAGGGGCATCGAGATGATGGCGCCCTCCGGGAAATTCTGGATCGCTATGCCGAGGGACAGGGCCAGCGCGCTCGCCGCGGTGATCTGCGCGCTGCCTGCGAGAAAGCCGGCGTACATCACACCGACTGCCATGCCCTCCGGGATGTTGTGCAGGGTCACTGCCAGCACCATCATCGTAGTGCGGCCCAGCCTGCTTTTTGGCCCCTCAGCCTCCTCACTGCCGACATGCAGGTGGGGTATCAGATGATCCAGGGCAAGCAAAAACAGTACGCCGAACCAAAATCCGGCAAACGCCGGGAAAAAAGCGAACCGCCCCAACTTCTCCGACTGTTCGATTGCCGGGATCAGCAGGCTCCAGACCGATGCCGCCACCATCACACCGGCGGCAAAGCCTGCAAGTGAGCGCTGCACCAGATCTCCCAGAGCGCGCCGCATAAAAAATACGCACGCTGCGCCCAGCGATGTACCCAAAAAGGGGATCAGAATCCCCCAAAAAGTTTCCGTCAATGAAGTCGCCTCCTTTTATGGTATATACACAAAAACACAGGTACTTTATACCCCCTGTTGAAGGATGCTTTTGACAAGCTGCGCCCATTTGTAAGGGTAACAGGCCAGCAGCTCCTCATGCTGCAGATGCTGCTCATGAATTACGGGGTGCGCAAAATGCTGCTGATAACGCGCGCGATACTTCGCTCCCATTTTCAGCGCGTAGAAAATATGAATCTCCGTACCGGGAACATCAATTCCTTCCGGCAAGGGCGTGATGAGGTCGGAATAAAATTGGTTTTTACAGCTTTGCATCGTCACATAGGGGCGTGCAGCACCGAACATCGCCATAAAAGCGCGGACATAGTCCCCCTTCTCCGCGGAGAACTTTTCTAATCGCTTCTGCAGAAAGCAACTTTTGAACTGCCCGTCCCGAATCAGCGGATAAATCAGCGGCAGGAGAAGATTCGTTTGTAATTTGGCCGCGAGCTTGGAGCATTGGTCAAGGTCGGAGCTGCCCAGAATACCGTAGTCAATATGTATGCTTTTCCGTGCTGCCAGCAGTCCCACGAAAGAGCCGCCCAGAGAGCAGCCGTAGGCGGCCCGTATATGCCCGCCGCAGTTTTTCAGGATGTAGGCTTCGATTTTTTCGGTTTCTGCAAGCATTGTCGGAAATTCGGTACTTTCTGTTTCGTCAAAGCCATCATAGCTGACGCAAAGTACGCGAAAATCCCGCTGCAACAGAGGGATCACTTGGCCAAAGTTGCTTTTCCAGTGGCAGCAGGTGCCGGGCAGCAGCAAAATGACCGGAGCGGTATCCGCCCCAAATTCATAAACCTTCATTCTCCTGCCTCCCGCAGCCACAGTCACTTCGCTTTACGGCGGTCAAACACAGCCAGCCTGTTTTGCTTTTGTGTACCGCAATGTCACAAAAGCCCGCTTGCTCAAGATATGCTTTCAGCTCAGTATCCTTGTAGATGGTCATGCCATCAATGATTTCGGTCCATTTTTTGTCTTTGTCCGTGTCGCCGTTGACTTCATTGCAGATGAGGAAGGTGCCGCCCGGCTTCAAAACCCGCCAAACCTCCCGGAAGCATTTTGCAAGGTCCGGCCAGAAATAGACGGTTTCAAACGCTGTAACTGCATCGAACCAATCGCTGGCAAAAATGATGCGCTGCACGCTGCCCTGCCAGATGACACAGCGATCCCTTTGAATCGCCTCTGCATTGAGACGGCGGGATTTTTCGACGCTGACAACAGAGGAATCCACGCCCTTTACGATGCCGCGCGGACACCTTTTCAGCAGCCGTTTGATATTCGCTCCGCCGCCGCAGCCGCAGTCCAGCACCTTTGCGTCCGGCGCAAGATGCAGAAAGTGAAGCCCCCACAGCGCCACGGGGGTGTGGGCAAGGTTCATCATGGTGACCATCAGCCTGCCGCCGAAGCCTTTGGGGTCTCTCGTATTTTCAAAAAAATGACATCGTTTATCTCCTTTCAATTTTTTTACACTCTGCGTAGGTAAGCGGAATGGAATTCTGCAAAACAACACTTTTGCAAACGCTCCAGCCGTTTTGCTGCAAAAATGCCAGATACGCAGCACTCGTCCATCTGCTGTGCAGCGGAAAGCCTGCAATTTTCAGCGCAAGGGCCTGAAGCCTTCCACAATGGGAATTCTCTGCATGGGTAAAGGTAGGAGCAATCAGCGTGCCATCGTTTTTAAGCACACGGCGAAACTCGATGAGGGCTTTCTCAGGGTGCGGCACAATGTGCAGTGCATTGGAGACAATGACAACATCAAAGGACTGGTCAGCATAAGGCAGATGGAACATATCCTGCACGGAAAAATACAGCTTGGAGGAAAAATTACCCCGCTTTGCCTGCGCAATCATCGCTGCGGAGGCATCGGTAGCCTCAATGTGGTCGGCAGAACACAGGAGATGCTTTGCCACCTGCCCTGTGCCGGTGGCTACCTCCAAAAACAGTTTTGTGCCACACAGCAGGGCGAAGCAGCGCATATAATTGATCATAGGCTATTGCATTCTTACGCATAAAGCGGTCATACCTTGCTGCATTTCTGTCCCAAAAAATTCTTTTTCGTAATGCTCAGCTCCTTGGTTTACATCAACTAACTGCTGCTTATTTGAAAAGCTGCCCGGCGGCAGCAGGGTAGCTTGTATATGCGCGTTAGAATAATCTAACCGTTGGATCGTAAAAAAGCTGCCTGCAGCCAAAACGGCGCACCAGCAACGATTCTACGATATTTCGGTCATATAATAGCAGTCTGGCACCCAAATGTCAATAGGGTGCTAAAGGTGCTTTTGTGCGATTTCAACAAAAAATCAATAGCGGGCAGTGCGCTTTACACTGCCCGCTATTGAGAAAAGCTTACTTTAGCCGTTTTCGTCCTTGGGAATGGCCAGATTCAAGAGGATGGCAACGAGTGCGGCGGGCACAATGCCGGAGCCGCCGAATACCAGAGAGAGCATCTGCGGTGCGTGTGCAAGGATGCCGTTGTTGGCACCGATGCCATAGCCGAGACCGAGCGCTACAGAGACGATGCTCAGGCTGCGCGGGGTCAGCGGCTCGCGGGTGATGAGCTGAATACCGCTCACCACGATCGAAGAGAACATCATGACAGCTGCGCCGCCCAGCACCGACTGCGGCATGATCGAGACGAGCGCGCCCAGCTTGGGCACCAGACCGCAGAGAATCAGGAAGATGCCGCCGGTGGCCAGCGCAAAGCGGTTGACGACCTTGGTCATGCTGACAAGGCCGACATTCTGGCTGAAGGAGGTGTTGGGCAGCACGCCGAACAGTGCGGCGAAGCTGGAGCCGATACCATCGCAGATGACGCCGCCGGACAGCTCAGTGTCGGTGGCCTCGCGGTCCATGCCGCCCATGATAACGCCGGAAATATCGCCCACGGTTTCGACCGCCGTGACGATGAACATAATCATGACCGGTGCGATCGCGCGCATATCAAACACCGGCTTGACCGGCATCAGCTCGGGCAATGCAAACCATTTGGCCTCGGCCACCTTGTTCCAGTTCAGCACCCATGCCTTGGTGTAGGCAACGCCCTCGGCGTTCAGCGCCGTGGTGGGCAGAATAAGGCCCATGAGAAACGCTGCAATGTAGCCGCAGATGATGCCCACCAAAATCGAGGAGGAATTCAAAAAGGTGCTGCCGGAGTGCTTGCAGATCAGGATGACGACCAGCACAAAGATGGCGAGCAGCAGGTTTTCGACCGAGCCGAAATCCTGCGCAGTGTTGCCGCCGCCGAAGGAGTTTACGCCGACCGAAATCAAGCTCAGACCGATGGAAAGCACTACCGTGCCGGTAACGACAGAGGGCAGCAGCTTGCGCAAAGGCTTCAGAAAGAAGCCCAGCACTGTCTCAAACAGGCCGCCGATCAGGGACGCGCCCATGATCGCGCCGTAGGCCAGCACACCGCCGCCCATCGAGGCTGCGACCGAGCTGAACACCCCGATGAAGCCGGAGGAGGTACCCATGATAATAGGAACCTTGCCGCCGATGGGGCCGATGGAATACAGCTGAACCAGTGTGACGATGCCCGCCACAAGCATGGCATTCTGCAGCAGCGTGACGCGCAGGTCGGCAAATTCGCCGCCGGCAAGGCCGCAGGCGCCCGTGATGATAAGCAGCGGCGTAAGGTTGCCGACAAACATCGCCAACACATGCTGCATGCCCAGCGGCAGCGCCTGCTTCAGGGACATCTTGCCTTCAAAGCGGAAGGCTTCGGGGGAAAGATCGTTTTTCTTCATTCCACAACTCCTCAGATAAAACCTATTACAATATAACATATACCGCCAAAGCGGAAGGGCTTACCGCCCTATTTATACATTATACCATCCCCTGCCCTGTGATTGCAATTCCATCAGCCGCCGCAGCAAAAATTTTGTGTGTTTTTGAAGAAGGCTGAACGGTCGAAAAAAACCTTGATCACCTGCTGCTTGCCGTGCAAAGTGTAGTGTACGGTCAGACCGTCGTCTGCATCCACGGTGCAATTTTCGGCGTGGTCGGTCAATTCCCGCAGGGCGTTGTATTGGCGGCGCATCTCATCCGTATAGCGACTGGGCATATCGGAGGTGAGCAGGATGCCGCTGAACAGCGCATTGACCCGGGCCAGGGTCTGCTTTTGCTGTAGGGTCAGCTTGCAGTTTTCCTCGCGCAGGAAGAATACATCGGGGTCGCTGCCGTAAGCACGCCCGTTGAGTTGGCGGCGGAAAATCGTGTTGCCGATGGACTGCCTTGTGGAGACCCGCTCGCGGTGGAAAAGCCGCATATACCACACATCGTCCCAGTCCAGCCCTACATCACACCCAATGCGGCAGTAGTCAACGATGCCAAAGGCAGGCATGACCGGCACACCGCAGCCGAGGATCAGCTTGTCGCCGCACCATGAGCGCAGCAGTGCCATGGCGCGCTGCATCCGTCCTGCGCGGGATTCCCGGGCGTTGCCGAACGGTGCTGCGCCGTAGAGAAAGTCCAGCTTGACAAGGTCAAAGCCCCAATCCTGCAGGACGCGGTCAAAGACCTGCTTGAGGTAGGCCTGTACCTCCGGGTGGTCGATGTCCAGCGCATAAAAGCTGCTCCAGTTGCAGCCGCAGCACCAGGGCTGACCGTCCGCCTGCAGCAGCCAGTCCGGGTGATCTTTGCAGAGCAGGGATTCCTTTTCGCAGACGAACGGTGCCAGCCACAGTCCTGCCAGAAAGCCGCTTTCATGGGCTGCATCTGCCAGCGGGCGCAGCCCGTTGGGGAATTTGGCAGGGTCAGGCTCCAGCCAGTCTCCTACCTTGCGCTCCCATCCATCGTCGATCTGAAAGAGGTCCCCTGCGCGGAAAAGCGTTTTGCAGCCGTTGAGGTCTTCCTGGATCGAGGCCTCATCAATGTTCTGGTAGCGGTTATACCAGCTGGAATATCCGGCCAGCCTGCGCGTGGTGCGGGGGCGGCAGCCCAGCGCCGCAAACCATGCGTCAAATACCTCGTCCTCGGTGCCCTCGGCAAAAAAGAGGGAGAACGCAGGAAAGCTGCCGCCGGTATGCTGTACCCCGGCGCAGTCGCGTTCAATGCGCAGCTGTGCGGTGCGGCTGTCATAGGAAAAAATCGTATAGCCCGGTGCCTCGTCCAGGCTGGCCAAAAGGCGGTAGGTCTTTCCGCGCCGGAAATAGCAGTAGGAGAAGCCGTGGCTCTGTCCCCTCTTGCCGCTGTAAGGAACAAAATGATAATCGCCGTAACGGTCAAAGCTGTATTTCTCCAAAAGAAATCTCGGGACACGCTAGTCACAAGTTAAAATTCATTCAAACGAATTGTGAATATCCGCTTTGCTACGCGACTCTATACCATACCGAATAACTACTCCGCAGTTTATCAGGATGAGCTTGCTCTCCTCCTGATACAAACAAAT